>JAESGR010000141.1_pt1 | contig 115429 bp, 112 predicted proteins | sample 9269771 | NCBI WGS metagenome assembly JAESGR01 (sample SAMN15739572, study PRJNA653492) | algae metagenome | isolation source: Chroococcus sp. CMT-3BRIN-NPC107 and co-occurring heterotrophs from well... | place: USA: Clark Mountains Wilderness, California | collected 2010-04-18
CTCCGGCCGCTGCAGACGCAGCACCAGCTCGATCAGCTCTTCCTTGCTCAGTCGCTCAAGATCGCCCCGGCCCATCAGTGCAGGGAATCAGCGATCCGCCCACGCCGCAAGGGGGTGGGTAATTACGGTCGGCGAGAAGGCCACCACAAGCCTTGCCTTGACCATCCACGAACTGGCGACCAACGCGGTCAAGTACGGAGCCCTGACCAACCCGAAAGGCGACGTGACGATCACTTGTCGTTGTCATCGGGAAGGTGAGTGTGAAGTCACTTGGACCGAGCGCGGTGGACCAGTTGTGGCTGGGCAGCCGGGGCAAGACGGATTCGGTTCAAAACTCCTCATGCGCAGCGTCACGGGGGCGCTGGGCGGGCAGGTGCAGAGACAATGGAACCAGGACGGATTGACCCTGCACCTGCTTCTGCCGTTGGCGCTACTGTCACAATAATCAGCGGCATTCGTCGCCTGGGCCAGGCTGCCATGGCGGGGACGAACACCTCAGGCGCAGGCGGCCGGTAGCCCAGCGAGGCGTGCGGGCGCCTGGTGTTGTAGTGGATGCGCCAGCTCCCGATGATGATCTGAGCCTCCCGCAGGCTGTAGAAGAGCTCCCCGTCGAGCAGCTCGTCTCTCATCCCACCTCCGTGACGCCGATGCTGCGGATGGCATCGGCTACGCTCTGGCCTTGCGACACCAGCACATCCACCTGCCGCAGCTTTGAGACGATCTCCTCAGGCTTGTGTCTCTTCCTAGGCATCTCAGGTCCTCCTTTGGGTCAAAACCCATACAAAAAGGTGGACCACTTCAATGGGGGTGGATCAGGCCTCTCCTATGAGGAGGCGGCGGCCATCTGCGGCTGTCGCGTGGGGACGATCAAGAGCCGGATGTGCCGGGCAAGGGCGCTCCTGGCAGATCTCATGGGTGAAACCGATTCCCAGGAGATTGGGCAGGACAGCCTTACCCTCGCGGCGCTGCACGAGGCTGCATAGCGCGTCAGGGTTTGAGACGACGCTTATCGGGTGAGTTCCTGACGGCCCTTCTTGGCGATTGCTACGATCCTGTTGCTGGCGATAGCGTCCCTGCTGATCCTGACCAGACCCGCCTGTTCCAATTTGTTCACCACAGCAATGGTATTGGCGAGTGTTAGTCCCAGCCTGGACGAGACATCCAGCACCGGGCAACTTGAGCGCTCGGCAATGTCCGACAGAGCAGCCACCCCGTGTTTGATCGAGTTCAGGGGAGAGCGCCTGAGGCGGCGACGCAGCCACATCAACCCATTGCCGACGCGGTTACGAATGGCGCGGAGGAGTTTCATCTCGATCACCGCGCCAGATTGTTGATGGGCAGCACGAGCCGGACACAAAGTCCATTGGGAGCCCAGTCGTGAGAGATCTCGCCTCCAAGCTGCCCCTCGACGCTCCGTGCCGCCAAGACCGTGCCGAAGCCCTGACGCTCCGGCACACCTTTCACCGAAGGCCCGCCGGTCTCCCGCCATGTCAGGCGGTACGTTGCTCCATCGATCTCACCCCGCAGCAGCACCTGACCTGTCTCGTTGGATAGGGCTCCGTACTTCACCGCATTCGTGGCCTGCTCGTGCATGATCAGAGCCAGGGCCGTGGCGCTCTTGGAGCCAATGGGAGCATCGTCTCCCGTGATCGTCACCCGCTCCCGCTCCTCCTGGAGGTACGGCTCCAGCAGCATGCGCATCAGCCCCATCACGCTCTCGTCAATTGGCTCCGGCCTGCTCTCCGGGCTGTGGGGCCGGACGTACTCGTGTGCCTGCGCCAGGGCGGCGATGCGCTCGCGAAAGCTCTGGGTGAAGCTTGCCGCCTCTGCGTGGCCGCGTGAGGAGAGAGCAGCAAGACCGTTCACTACGGCAAAGATGTTCTTGATCCGGTGCGACAATTCCCGCGCGAGGAGTTCACGCGCTTCCGTGGCCTGCTTAAGGTCCGTGATGTCTACCGTCGCCGCCGGGAAGCGGACGGGCCTGCCCTGTGGGTCCAGTTCACAGCGGCCTCGCGCCACAATCCAGCGCACCTGCCCGTCCTGGATGATCCGGTGCTCGACCTCGTGCTCGCCCCCATGCTCGACCACTTGACCCAGAATGCTCGCAATCCGCTCCTGATCCTCGGGATGAACGGCAGTCACGAACCGGCCGAGGGGGGCTCCGCGTGCCGCCTCGTCCGAGGCTACCCCGAACATGCGGGCAAGGCGCTCGTCGGCCATGATAGTGCCACTGGGAATATCCCAGACCCACGTGCCGACCTTCCCAGCATCAAGAGCAAGGTGGAGGTGCTCGTGAGCCTCAGTCAGGGCGCGGTTGCTCCGCCGTAGCTCGATCTGAGCCATCGCGGCTCGTGCGAGCGCCCTTAGCGTCTCGGCCTGCTCCTGTGTGATACCCTCCGGCCGCGGCTTGTAGTCGAGCACGCAGACGGTCCCCAGCGGCAGTCCCTCCGGCGTCTCCAGCAGAGCACCGGCATAAAAGCGAAGATGCGGCTCACCTGTGACAAGCGGATTGCAGGCAAAGCGGGGGTCCTTGGTGGTGTCGGGCACCACGAAGAGATCCCGCTGAAGGATGGCATGGGCACAGATCGAGACATCGACCGGCGTCTCTCTGACACCCAGGCCGATCTCCGACTTGAAGAACTGCCGGGTGTCCTCGATCAGGTTCACGACCGAGATTGGAGCCTTGCACACGAGAGAGGCCACACGGGTGATCTCGTCGAAGGCAGGCTCCGGCGGCGTATCAAGGATGCCGTAGCTGCGCAGAGCAGCAAGGCGACGCTCTTCGCTCCAAGGCGGGCTGGGAGCAGACATCTGGACAGCATCAGTCAAACTCATGTCCTCTGGATGAGCGCCGCTCTGATGGTTTGCTCGACGACAGGGGCCGCGTAGGGTTTTGGCAGGAAGGGCACATCCGCTAGGGCGGTGGGCACCTCAACGCTTTTGGAATCGAAGATGAAGACCACTGGCGTGCCCTGCTGCTTCAGGGCCTGCGCCACCTCGAAGGTCTTACCATCCAGCACGTCGATGTCGAGGAGCGCAAGGCTGAAGGGCTCCTGGGCGGCAGCACGAGCTTCTGCCACGGAGGAGCATACCACCACCTGAGCGGCAGGAGCCTGCTTGTGGACGAGAAGCTCCAGATCGAGAGCGACGAAGAACTCGTCCTCGCAGATCAGCACACGCCTACTCGCCACCGCTGCTCTCCCAATAAGGCCGATCAGAAACCCTAACATACAGCCGAGCTTCCTGCTGTCCCTGATAATACGCGGTCCCAGCGTGAGCAGATCGGGAGAGTCGAGGCCGGACCTCACCGCCTCCGACCTGCCGTTGCCTTTGCGGCAAGCATGCTGTCAAGGTGGAGGAGCATCCAACCCGCGGCAGGACATTCGCCCGTGAGCGGACCTTCAGGCATCCAGATGCCCGCGACAGGAGCCAGCCAGCGCGTCCTGCGTCTTCTATCGCTGGTGGTCCTCATTGGGCCGTTTCTCCTGTTCCTCGCCTTCGCGGGCTGGTCCTACCAGGACCACTTCCGCGACAGCGAGGACCGGATGGTTCGAACCCTGGACCTCATGCAGGAGCATGGCTCCAAGGTGTTCGAGACCTACGAGCTTCTCGCCTCCTACACGGACGAGTTACTCGCAGGGCTCTCCGACGAGCAGATCCGGGCGCAGGAGCCTGCTCTCAACGCGAAGCTGAAGCGGTTCTCGGACGCTCTCCCTCAGGTTCAGGATGTATGGGTCGTGGCTGCCGACGCCCACCCGCTCGTGACCGCCAATGTCTTTCCCGTTCCCCGCAACCTCGATCTCTCGGACCGGAGCTACTACAGCGTCCATAAAGACAGGGACGCGGGGCTCTACATCAGCGAGGTGCTGCGGGGCCGGGCGCAGGACGTGACCTTCTTTCAGTTCAGCCGCCGCAGGCAGAGTCCGGACGGCTCGTTCAAGGGGGTGGTCGCGGTCTCGGTCCAGCCGGGCTACTTCCGTGACTACTACGCTCAGATCGTGGCGAACGGGTCTGCCACAGGGGCAGCCCTCCAACGGGCCGATGGAGTGCCGCTGGCGTTGTACCCGGAGCCCCGCCGCCAGGAGGGGCGTCCGACACCTCCTCGATCCCGTGGGCTGCAAGAGGCCATCCAGCAGAGCCCGGAGCGAGGCTTCTATCGCATCACGCTGGCGTCGGACGGCCTAGAGCGCATCATCGCCTACCGCAAGCTGCCGGAGTACCCGATCTACCTCTCGGTCGGCCTGCGCACGAGAGTCGTCCAGAGCGCTTGGCTCTGGTCTTTGGTTTGGCTCCTGGCTTTGGGTCTGCCTGCAACGCTGGCGCTCTTCGGTCTGACGCGCCTCGCTCTGCGGCACACCGCCCGTGAGACTGCGGTGCTGGCGGCTCTCGGCGAGGAGACCATAAGGCGAGAGGCGGCGGAAGCGGAGCGTCGTCGCGCTGACGCGCTCCACCGGGCGTACTACAACAACACCTCTGAGAGCCTCTTCGTCATCCGTGTCCATGACGATGGCCGCTTCACCGTCGTGGACCGCAACCCAGCGCATGAACGAGCCTTTGGGATGGCGCTCGACGAGGTGCGAGGCAAGGAACTGCACGAGTTCATGCCCCCTGATGTGGCGGAGCGACTGGAGGAGCCCTACCGACGCTGCGTCGAGGCGAATGCCCCGATCCGCTTCGAGACGGAGTTCGGCATGGAGAACGGCCTACGGACCTGGGAGACGGTCCTGGCTCCCGTCCATGATGAGCAGGGCAGGATCATGCATCTTGTCGGATCGTCGCGGGACATCTCGGATCGCTTGGAGCTTGAGGAGAACCTACGTCAGGCCCAGAAGATGGAGGCCCTTGGTGCGCTGACAGGCGGCATCGCGCACGACTTCAACAATCTCCTGACCGTTGTGATGGGCAACCTCGACCTCCTCAAGCGAGCCAAGGAGGACAGGCGTGCACGTATGATCGATAATGCTCTTCATGCAGTCGAGCAGGGCCGCAAGCTCACGCAGCAGCTACTCGCGTTTGGGCGGCGTCAGCCCCTAAGGCCGGAGGTCACCAGCTTGAAGGCGCTGATCTCCGGTATGGACGACATGCTGGCGCAGTCGCTGCGCGGCGACATCCGGCTTGAACTCGACCTTGCAGACGATCTTTGGCCCGTAGAGGTGGACCCAGCGCAGTTGCAGGTCGCGCTCATCAATCTGGCTGTCAACGCTCGTGATGCCATGCCGAAAGGCGGTCTGCTTCGCGTCAAGGCCGAGAACACGGCGCTTCATCAAAACGAAGTGGCCCAAGGCGTAGCACTCTCCGTCACGGATACAGGTCAAGGCATGACGCGTGATGTGCTGGCGCGAGCGTTCGATCCGTTTTTCACGACGAAGGAGGTCGGCAAGGGCACCGGGTTGGGGCTGGCGCAGGTGTATGGTTTTGCCCAGCAGTCGGGTGGCACGGTCGAGATCAGGAGCGAGGAGGGTCACGGCACTACGGTGACCCTCTTCCTGCCGCGATCCAGAGCGGAAGTTATGGTAGCCAAGGAAGTTATGGCTGAAGCTCCCTCGGGCAGGCGTGTGCTCCACATCCTCCTGGTCGAGGACAACGCTCAGGTCGCGGAAGTGGCCTCTTCCCTTCTGACCGAGCAGGGTCATCAGGTGACCACTGCACGGAGCGGCGATGATGCGGTGGCGAAGCTGGAGACCTCCCAGGGCTTTGATCTCGTGCTGTCAGATCTGGTGATGCCGGGCGAGAAGGACGGTCTGGATGTCGCCCATCTTGTTCGGCAGCGCTGGCCATCACTCCCTGTCTTGCTGGCGACCGGCTACAGCGAGGCGGCCAATCGCGCGGTGCAGGAGGGCTTCACCCTGCTCTCAAAGCCCTACACTCCGGACATCCTCCTTACTGCTGTCGATAAAGTGGCGGGTGCCAGCGCTCCCGGCATTCCACACAACATCGTTCAGTTCCCTCGGCCATGAGTCACAGTCGAGACCGCCTGCTCGCTCAGAGATAGTCCGAAGCTTGCCAGTATCAGTCGCCCAGTAGCTTGAAGTGGGAGAGATATGGTCAGGGTGAATGGCGATGATCGTCTGGACGCCAGATAGTTCATTGGCATGTTCGCCACCTGAGCAACATGGATACGAGAACACGTGGTCCCCACTCGTCACAATCGCCTTGAGCCCTTGCCAGATTGGGCTTACGCCTTACGAGCGGCTCGGATAGAGCCACATCAGGCGACCTGCTCCAGTTTGTTCCCCAATGGAAGAACAAGGCGGCATGTGAGCCCTTCAGGCTCGAACTCAATCTGAAGCTGACCACCCAACTCTCGCGTGATGGCCTGCTCCATCAGTCTCGACCCGAACCCCTGCCGTTCGGGCGCGTTTACGGGAGGACCGCCACTCTCGCTCCACGTCAGGTGGAGAGTGTCAATGCCGCGCTGATCCCACTCCACTACAACACGGCCCTGCGGCACCGACAGAGAACCGTACTTTCCGGCATTCGTCGTCAACTCGTGGATCACCATGCCCAGAACCACGGCAACCTTTGGTGTGAGGTCTACATCTGGCCCGATCAGACGGTACCGTGTCTCGTCACGACCGTGAGGTTCAAGCTCCGTCTGAAGGATAGTCCTCAGCGACGCGCCTTCCCAACTGGTCTCGTTCAGCAGGTTGTGGGTTCGTGAGAGGGACAGAAGCCGATCCAGGAAGCGCTGCTGAGCGACCTCGGGCGGCACACCGCCACGTGCAGACTGCCACGCAAGCGATTGAACTGTCGCGAGTGTGTTCTTAACCCGGTGATTCAATTCGCCGATCAGTAGCTTCTGGCGCTCCTCCGCTTCCCTACGCTCGGTGATGTCCTCGACCACACGCACTGCATAAAGGAACTCACCCTCTGCTCCTCGAACAGCAGTGCTTGACACTCGCACCCACCCTGACGTGCCATCTTTCCGCGTGAAGGTACTCTCCAGCGAATAGGAGTTCAGAGCGCCTGCAATTTGCTGCTCGAACAGGATGAGATCGCGATTGACCTTCCTGTCCACCGTAGGGTCGGCAAAAGGTCGGCCAATCAGTTCCTCGCGCGTGTGTCCGGTCAGTCGGCATCGGGCCTCGTTGACCGAGATGAAGCAACCCTCCCGATCCACCTCAACAATTCCGACTGCCGCGTTCTCGTGAGTAGCCCGCAGTCTCGCCTCGCTCCGACGGGTGTCTGCCTCACGGGCCTGAAGCTCCGTAGCAGCCTTGGCGAGGGCGCTACCGACCTCCTCGATCTCCACGAGCCCTTCTGACACCTGCGGCACGGGGTCTCCCCGACCGAGCCCCTTGGCGGCCTGAGCGAGCTTCTGAACAGGATTACTGATACGCTGACTGCACCAGAATGCCAGAAGCAGGGAGAGCGCCAGAAGGAGGAGGCTCAGGCTCGCTAGGGTAAGGAGGGAGCGACGTAGAGGAGCGTTCAGGACCTCGGCTGGCACCCCAACCACCACGCGCCACCCTGAAAGGTTGGACCGGGCGTAAGCACCGAGTGTCGGCCGCCCCTCAAGATCATGCCCCTGCCAGACGCCCGCATCTCCCGTCTGGGTCGCGCGGAACTCGTCGGGTGCGAGCTTCCCGAGGAACTCGTCGTGGAGCCGGGATCGCGCAACCACACGATCCGCTCGATCCAAGAGGACCGACAGCCATGAGGGTGGCAGGTTCTGAGCCTGAAGCACTTGGGCAAAGCGCCTCGGCTCAAGGGCCATCGAGAGGATGTAGGCCACCTGATCATCCTTCAGCGCCGGCACCCGAACGCTGATGATCGGTCGATTGGCTGTCGCTCCTGTGAAGAGGTCCTGGATAATCGGGCGCTTGGAGGTGATCACGTCCTGATCGACCTGAAGGTTTGCGCCCTTGGGCAGCGGCGTGCCCCAGGCCACTCGTGTGTTCACCACCTGCTGGCCCGAGATGTCCCGCACCACGATGGCGATGTCCCCGCCCTTGTCGGGCGACCACACGTTCAACGTGGCGACGGCCTGCCGCTGAAATGCCTCGTAGTTGCCTTCCAGAAGGGATGCGGAGGTGGCAAGGGCCTGGGCCGCCGCCTGAAGGCCGGTGAGTTCACGATCCACTGCCGAGATGGCTCGTTGTGCGGCATCCCGAGCCTCCTCCTCGTAACGGCTTCGCTCGGAGGAGGAATGTCCCCAGAGCAGGACGCCAGCAAAGATCAGCCCCGGCGCGAGAAGGGCCAGCGAAAAGGCGAGGAGGCACTGGCGGATTGTGAAGCGCGGGCCGATGGTCATCGTCCTTCCTACCATCAGGTGTTACCCTGCGGAAGCTTTGCCCTGGTTAGGACTGGGTGACGGTCGTCGATCTGATCAAAGGCATACGGACGAAAGGCGCTCTTGGTTTGAGATCGTTGGAACGGCGAGGCGAGACCTGAATGAGGTGTTGTCCGTCCTCTGGTGATCAGGGGTAGTCGGATCGGGCCGTTCTCGACACTACCGATCATCGCTCCACCGACGGGCGACTAGATCTCCTCACCGTCGGCGGGGTGACCGGCGCGGGGCGGGAGAAGGTCGCGTGTGAGCGTCGGGGAGATTGGTGGGGCGAGCTTGGAAAATGGCCCTGGCGAGGGCTCAGATCCGAACTGTCACCGCCGCTAGAACTGACTTCAGTTCCTCCAGTAGTCCCAATTTCGGCTGAGCGAGCAGTTCACAGGTGCTCTGTTCTTAACCTTCTGAAACAGAGGCTCCGTCGTGACACCCGCGATCTCGCGCACGAGCTTCGTGCGGATCGCGTCCGCAAACTGATTTCGCTCCCGGATCGGGATCATGAAAGCCCCCGGCCCGCCGATCACACAATCCTGGTAGTACAAATCCAGGTGCTCTGTGTCCCAGGGGCTCCGAGGCCGCTTGAGCATGATCGGCAGCCCGTTGATCGTCACGCCCTTCGCAACCGCTGTGTCGTGAGCTTCAGTGACGAGGCGTCCCTGATTATTGCCGCCGTCGCCTGAGATGTCGATCACCTGACGCATCGCCTCTACCGGGCTGGAGGCCAGCAGGTCCAGGCTGATGTCGATGGCACCGGAGATTGAGGTCCACCGAGCCCGCGTGATGGGGCTGCGGCTCAACCGGTCCGCGAAGGCGGCAGCCCCCTCGGGACCTTCGATGATCGTCCAGGGCACGACCACGTTCCGGCTGTGGAGACCGGCCCATTCCAGGTAAACCACGGCGATCCGGCCAAGCATGCCATCGCGAATGGCTTCGTGGACCACAGACGAGCGGAACGCCTCGACGAAGCCCTGCCGCTGGAGTTCCTGCTCCTCCACGTCCATGGACTCGGAGACATCCACCGCCAGCACGAGGGCAAGGTCGACCTCCTCTCCCGCCTGGACAGCAGATGGGGAGATCAGAATCGCGCCGAGCATCAGCATGAGTGCGGCTACATGGCTTATCAGGCGACCCACGGAGCTCCTCCTGGTACAAGGGCAGGTGTCGACCGTAATCGTCCTCGCTCCTTTACGCCGATGCAAGGATGGCGCCACCGATGCATGAGAGCGTCGGAAATGGCGGAGTGCTCTGATCTGGTCGAGCAATGAGGGACCATGAGACCTTTGCTCCATCTACCCGCGCCAGAACTGCGGGAGGAAAAGAACCAGGACCGTGAAAAGCTCAAGCCGCCCCAGCAGCATCCCGAACGTGAGAAGCCATTTGGCGGCATCAGGCAAGGTCGAGAAGTTCCCCGCTGGGCCAATTGTTGGCCCGAGCCCAGGCCCAACATTTGCAAGTGACGAAACAGCAGCGCTTGCACTGGTTAGAAAGTCTAGATCGAGCGCCATCAGAAGAATGGTCAGCCCGCTGTAACAGATGAAGAAGAAGGCAAAGAACACTACGACCGAGGCGATCACGTCGTCGGGCAGAAGCCGCCCAGCATACACGCGCTGGAAGACCCCTCTGGGGTAGATCAGGTGCTTGAGGTGGTTCTGGAGCACTGTTGCCATCACCTCGAAACGGAAAATCTTGATCCCACCTGCGGTCGATCCGGTGCAGCCCCCGACAAAGGAGAGGGCGAAGAATACGCCAACAGCCACGTTCCCCCAAAGCATATAGTCCGCCGTCGCGAAGCCGGTCGTGGTCACAACCGAGACTACGTTGAAGGCGGCGAGCCGCACCGCATCGGCAAAGTCGTAGCGGCCCGACAGTACCAGCCACGCTGTTACTCCAGCAATGGTCAGAAGAAGAAACGCGAGGAGCACCTGTACCTGACTGTTGCGAAGGCTGTCGCGTTCACGCTGAAAAAGTCGAAGGTACAAAACAAATGGAAGGCTGCCTGCCAACATGAACACCAGCCCGATCCACTGGGCTGCGTGGCTGAAGTTCCCCATGGAGTTGTCTGAGGTCGAGAACCCGGCGGTCGAAACGGTTGTGAGACCATGAGCAACCGCCTCGAAGGGTGTCATGCCCGCAAGCCAGTAGAGAACACTGCACAGGACGGTGAGACCGACGTAGACCAGGGAGATGGCGGTGGCGATCTCCCGCACGCGCGGCATGACCTTCTCGGAGCGGTCGGACGACTCCGTGCGGAAGAGTTGCATGCCACCCACACCAAGCGCTGGCAGAATCGCTATGGCGACACCAATGATACCGATGCCTCCAAGCCACTGGAGCAATGCCCGCCACAGCAGGAGCCCCGGCGGCGCGTTGTCCAAGCCGACTATCACAGTCGCGCCTGTGGTGGTCAGGCCAGACATGGCCTCGAAGAATGCGTTCGTGAAGTTATCCTTTAGCTGTGAGTAGTCGGAGATGTAGAGAGGCAGCGCCGCGAAAAGGACAAGGGTTGCATAAGCAAGAGGCGTTAGCAAAAACGATTGTCGAAGGGTGAGACCACCCGAGAGACGACAGCGCGTGAGGTGAGCCAGCGCGGCGCCGCAAGAGAGAGTTACTGCGCTACCGATTAGAAATGACTTCCAGTTTGGGTCCCCAGTAAAGAAGTCCACGATAGCAGGAAGCAGCATCGCGACTGCGAGAGTGACTAGCATCTGAGCGATAATGTAGAGTACAGGCCGCAGGTATGGTGGCGACCATGTGCCGAACAAAAACCGCTCCCTTGACGGCATGACGATTATGCCTGCCCCTGGACTGGACCGGCCAGGAGGGCCTCGCCCTTGCGCAGATCGCGATAAGTGACGAGTGCGATCACCTGATCTCCCGGCTGAATGATAGTGGTCGATCCAGGCGTGATGACCTCGCCGTCACGCACAACGGCACCAATCATCATGCCTGACGGGAGCCCCACCTGTCCCAAGGGGCCGCTCACCAATCGGGAGCCCTCCTGAGCGGTCGCCTCGATGACCTCACCGAAGTCCTCCCGCAGTGAGTAGAGAGCGGAGACGGATCGATGCCGGACGTGTCGGAGGATGCTTGAGATCGTGATTGCATTGGGGGTCACGACAGCGTCAATCCCTAGCGTCGGGAGCAATGGCTCATAAGACGACTTGTTCACCAGTGTAATGGCTCGGGCACATCCCTCACGCTTGGCGAGAACTGAGGAAAATATGTTGGTTTCGTCGTCGTTCGTAACAGAAATGATTGTCTCTGCGGCCTTGACGTTAGCCTCGATCAGAGTTTCTTTATCGAGCGCATCTCCATGCAAGACAATGGCATTATCTCCGAGTTCTTGAGAGATAAACTCCGCACGCGCACGGGAATACTCGATAATCCGGAGTGATGTGTTCGGGGAGGAGGTAATAATGCGCTTGGCGAGGTTCAGGCCAACATTGCCCCCGCCCACAATGATAATGCGCCGAGCGACCTCCTCCTCATGCCCGAAGAAGCGCATGATGCGGTCCACACGTGCCGCGTCGGCGACGATATAGACATCATCCCCTTTCTCAATACGGTCCTGCCCACGTGGCACAGTAGCTTGTCCATTGCGCACAATGCCGACAGCGACGAAGCCGGGTTCTGGCAGCAGAGTACCGAGTTCCGCCAACGTATTCCCCAGGAGGGAGCAAGTCTCAGAGTTGCAGTGAATGCCGAGAAGTTGGACGCGTCCATCCGCCAAAGGGACTGTGTCGAAGGCACCGGGTGTTCTGAGGCGTCGCTCGATGCCACCTGCCACCTCGATCTCTGGCGAGATGATCACGTCGATGGGCATCTGATCTCTGGCGTACAAAGCACGCCGAGCCTGTTCCAGATATCCCGTATGGCGGAGGCGCGCGATACGTCGGCCGACATTGAAGAGGGAGTAGGCGACCTGACAGGCCACCATGTTGACCTCGTCGGAGTGGGTCACCGCGATCAGCATGTCGGCATCCTGGGCGCCTGCTCGCTCCAGCACCTCGGGATGCGAGGCATGTCCGACCATCCCTCGGACATCATAGCTCTCGTCGACTCGCCGGGCCTGCTCAGGGGAAGAATCGATGACGGTGACATCGATACCCTCAGTGGCGAGGTGGCGTGCAATGGCAGAGCCCACCTGACCGGCGCCGCACACGATCACTCTCATTGGTGGGTAGCCTCCCCGCTCTGAGGCAGGACAAATGGTGCATGCACACAGATTAGGCAATGAAAGCGCGCAGTCGATGGGTTCGAAGCGTGTCCGTGACCCATCCAGCCTCGCGTGAGGGGTTCACGGTGGAAGTTGCGCCGAAGGGTCGAAACAAGCACCCAGCCAGACGCCCAGAATGGCGGCCAAACCAACGATCAGATGGAGCCCACCTTCCGACTATCTGAGGGATCGATCCCGGTCGAACGCCACCATGGCCTCGGCGACACACAGTCGAGCCAACAACTCGACGTGCTGGAGGGGTAGAGATGCCACTCTCCTATCGAAGAGGAGGGCAAGCTGGGTACCTATGAGGTGTCGGGCCTCTGGGCTCATGGCCGACCTGAACTCCACCAACACGGATTCAACGCTGCCTCTGACAAACGAGTTTCGCAACCCTCCGCCGACGGTCGTCCCAATCTCCACCATGGTCGGCGGGCCGACCGGCTGTGGGTCGAAAGAGGGTCGCTGGAACGTCGGGGAGATCGGCGAGCCCACCTTCGGAAAACAACTGGAGACCTCCAAGAACCTCCCGCTTGGTCGGCTGGTGTGATTCAATCGCCGCTGTGATGAGCGGGAGCGATGGATGCGGGGTCAGGCCGGGTTCTTCGATCTGGATGAGCGCCTGAAGGAGCTGTCCGCCAAAGGCGACCACCTGGAGCGGCTGAGCGCCATCGTCGAATTCGAGGTGTTTCGTCCCGATCTCATTCGTGCGGTGCCTCGCTCCGATGGCTCCAAGGGCGGCCGCCCCGCGTTCGACCTGGTGTTTATGTTCAAGGTCCTGATCTTGCAGGCCAGCCACGGCCTCTCGGACGAGAGAACCGAGTTCCTAATCAAGGACCGACTTTCATTTATGCGCTTCCTTGGTCTTGGCCTTGCTGACCCGGTGCCGGATGCGAACACAATCTGGACCTTCCGCGAGGCGCTCACGCGGACGCAGATCGGTGGCGAACCAGCCATCCAGGTCCTGTTCCGCTCCTACGAGGCGGCGCTCACACGGGCAGGCTTTCTGGCTATGGGCGGACAGATCATCGACGCCTCTATCGTGGCGGCTCCCAAGCAGCGCAATACGGACGAGGAGAAGCGGGGGATCAGAGAGGGCCGCATCCGTCACCTTCCGGGACGGGAGCGAGGTTATCGCAGGCCCAGCAAACCGCGCCGCCTGACCGCCTCCGTCACCCAAAATCCTCTATAGCTCCGAGATGAATGTCTCAACGCCCATTGGTTCTTGTCTCCGGCCGACGCCAGGAGCAAGATTGAGGCGTGGCGGCGGCATTACAATGAGAGCCGTCCTCACACTGCTCTGGGGTGGCAAACGCCCCAGGAGTTCGCCCTGGCGGCAGCTCGGAAGGCTGCCCAATGATTGACGTCCTCCCAGTTTTCTCCTCCGGCCTGAGAGCGAGTTTTCCGGATTTGTGAGACCCTGACAGGAGGAGCAGAGCCGTGAAGAAGAGCAGGTTTACTGAAGAGCAGATCGCCTTCGCCTTGAAGCAGGCGGAGACCGGCACCCCGGTCGCGGAGGTCCTGCGCCGGATGGGTATCTCGGAGCAGACGTTCTACCGCTGGAAGAAGCTCTACGGCGGGCTCGGCACAGGCGAACTGGCGGGTGAACCACAAGCGCGTCCACCGGCTGTACCGAGAAGAGGGGTTGAGCCTCAGGCTCAGGCGGCCGCGCCGGCACGTCAGTGCGGTGCACCGGGAGCGGCGACCTTCTGCAACAGCTCCCAACGAGCTGTGGTCGATGGACTTTGTATCGGACGCGCTGTTCGACGGCCGCCGGTTTCGTGCCCTGACGGTCGTCGACACCTTCACGCGTGAAGCTCTGGCGATTGAGGTCGACCAAGGCATCACGGGCGCGCAGGTGGTAGCCGTGGTCGGGCAACTCACCCTCGCACGCGGGGTGCCCAGAACCATTCGGGTCGACAATGGACCTGAGTTCGTCTCGAGGGCGCTCGACTGCTGGGCCTACGAGAACGGGGTGGCGCTCGATTTCTCCCGGCCGGGTAAGCCGACCGACAACGCGTACGTGGAGTCGTTCAACGGGCGCTTTCGGGATGAATGCCTGAACGCGCATTGGTTCTTGTCACTGGCCGACGCCAGGAGCAAGATCGAGGCGTGGCGGCGGCAGTACAATGTGAGCCGTCCTCACACAGCTCTGGGGTGGCGCACACCCCAGGAGTTCGCCCTGGCGGCAGCCCGGAAGGCTGCCGAATGAGGCCCGGAGGCTCACCCTCCGGCCGGACCAGAAATCGGGGACCGTCATGATGCCCGGAGGCTCACCTTCCGGCCGGACCAGAAACTGGGGGACCGTCAGGAGCAAAACGCAAGCTCATCCATTCTGTTCAAGTCTGTTCAAGCAATGCCCAGCCCTGGGAGGGCCATGTGCAGCGCCAATCGACGAACCGTCCCTCTACAGCGCGAGCCACCCGAATTTTAGAACCCCTTTAGGCTCCTACCACGAGGAATGGCCCCGCCTCCTGCAGCAGGGCCTCCCTTAGACTGCACGGCAATGGCAGCAGCTTATTCAGTCATCTGCCTCATGCGGGCGTTGGTGCGGCCCCTCATACCATTCGTTCCAGCCACAGAGTTGGCGCGATCAGCCCCGCGCATTGTGCCTCCTCTATTTGACCGCGCCGGCCGCAGCTCCATGGTGTCGTCGGATGTGGACCGCATACCACCAGCGCTCATGCCTCCTGTGGCCCGCGTTACGCTGCCGGATGTCATTCCTGCGCCCGAACCCATGCCGCCGCTGGAACTCATGCCGCTGCTGGAGTTCATACCCGCTCCGCCTTGGCCTGGACCACCTGCGGCGCCCATACCTTGTGCAACCGCATAGCCAGATCCGGCCAGGCTCATAGTCACGAGGCCAGCAATGAAAATGATCTTCCTCATCCTAAACTCCTTTGTTGTAAAGCAACCTTCGCCGCAACTCAGGAATCACGGCCTTACTACCTAACTATCCAGAGCAGATCCTTATTCAAAGCAAATCAATATAAATATTTTTCGTTTCCGGCTTATACTTATTTTTACAGACCTTAGGTACCGATCAAATCGCATGGTTTGTTATCCTGGAACAATGTCCGGCACGGGCGTGCTTTCTTCGCGGACTAGGATGATTTGCCGAACCGCCCCTTAAGCTGCTGATACGCAACAGGAAGGAGAGACAGAGCGGCAAGACCGCAAAGCGCGGTAACCACCTTTGGCGTGAGCACGCTTGACGGTGAGAACGGACCGTCCATGCTGAGGATAGCACCAAACCCCGCGCCAACGTTGGCGTAGACGAAGGCGCCCGGGATGATCCCGATGAACGTGGCTATGACATAGGTGCGCAGCGGTACTCCGAGAAACGCCGGCACAAGATTGACAACAAAGAAGGGCACAAGGGGCACGAGCCGCAGCACAAGCAGGTAGCTGAACGCGTTGCTCCGGAAGCCTGCTGCCATGCGGTCGACCCAACCACCGGCTCTGCCCCGCAAGGCGCTCCCCAATGTTGAACGGGCTATGACGAACAGAATGGTTGCGCCCACGGTCGCACCCAGCACCGTCAGGCCCGTGCCCAACGCTGTTCCGAACAAAAGGCCGCCAGCGATGGTAAGAAAGAGGGCGCCTGGGATCGAGACAGCTGTGACGACCGCATAGACCAGGGTGAAGAGCCCGCCCGCGAGAAAGAGATGGTCCACCACGAGGGCTTCAAGCTCCGCGCGGTGATCGCGCAGGGTGTCCAGCGAGAGATAGTGGTGAAGGCCAAATGCGAAGAAGGCGACGAGGCCTGCCGCCAGCGCGGTGGCTGGGAGGAAGCGCCTTTCTGCCAAAAATGGAGTAGGCGCATGGAGCGCGTCTGACACGCTCGGAGGACTTCGGGCTGATGTTGGCGTTGTCATCGCATCCTCTTGCGTTTGGGGAGCATCTGGAGGTCAGCCGAAGCGCTGGGGCAGACCAACAATCTTGCGGGTAGTGGCGCTGAAGAGCTTTGGTGCGAAGTGAGCGCTGGCTGCGCGCTTCGAGGCCTCGCTCACCGTTGGGTACGGTGCAATGACACCTGCCATCGCACCTACCCCAAGACCTTGGTCAATGGGCACGCAGCCGCTGTTGAGACACTCTCCGCCCATTCGGCCCCGCTCGATGAGCACGACACGTGCCCCCATCTGCGCAGCCCCAGCCGCTACAGGCAATCCACCGGAGCCTGCGCCGATCACGCACAGGTCAGCTTCAAGGATGTGCGACATGGGGCGGCCTCCTTGGGAACGGCGGATCTCGAACCCAGGTGGGCCATCCCCTACGGGTCGCGATGGCTCACGACCTTCTCGTGAAGCTATTCGCCTGTCAGGGCAGGATCGTTACACCTCTTGGTGACGATTGAGTCAGGCGAGGGCAAGCGGCTGCACTTACAGGTATGAACAGCCCAGCTGGTGGACATGGCTGTACGGATGATGCCGGTGGTGTTGTACTGCGCCATCACGAGGGCATGCTGCCCGGCATGGCTCACCTTAGGAGTTAGATGGAAGGCCGCCTCTGTCGGAAGAGCGCTCACCGGGATTGACTGAGTGGCTTGCCCCTGGCCGTTCGCTGTTTGAAGAAGAATGTGGTGACCTGTGTAATGAAGTCGTGGTCGCGATCGAAGAATGGCTCAGGAAGCCGTGACAAACAGTGAACTGGAATGGTCAAGCTGGATGCGCGCCGCCAACGCAGGGGACGAGGTGGCTTACGTGCGCCTCCTCGCGAGCCTTGCGCCAGTCCTGCGCAGGATTGCGTGGCGGAGCCTGACCAGGACACGCCTTGAGTCAGATCTCGAAGACGTCGTGCAGGAGACCTTGTTGGCCATCCACCTCAAGCGGCAGACCTGGGACGAGACCCGGCCATTTGAGCCCTGGCTCCGATCGATCATCCGCCACAAGCTCGTCGATGCGGCGCGCCGCCGGGGCTTTCGAATCGAGGTGTCAGTCGACGACTACACGGATGTTCTCGCGGCGCCGGTGCTCGATCCGGAGCACTTGGTCGGGGGTCTCGACCGCTATCTCGATGAGCTGCCCGCACGGCAAAAGGAGGTCGTTCGCGCTTTGACCCTGGACGGCGCTACCGTACGAGACACCGCGGCACGCCTGCGGACGAGCGAGGGGAATGTGCGCGTGGCGCTGCATCGAGGTCTCGCGGCGCTCGCAGCCAGGATCAGGAGGTATGAGACGTGAGGACAGAAGATCTCATCCGTGCCCTAGGGGCTGACAGCAGGTCGCAGCCCGACCCAATAGCGCAGCGTTTCCTGACCCTCGCGGTGGCGGGGGCGCTTGCTGCTGCCTGCGTGTTCGCGTTGATCCTTACCCCGCGACCTGATCTGAGCACTGTCATCACGACGCCAAGAGTGGCATTCAAGTTTCTCTTCGCGCTCACTCTCGTCGGGGCAGCCGGGGCGCTTGCCTTCAAGACCATGCACCCGGAGGGTCGGCCACGCTTGAGGTTGATACTGGTGCCGATCTTGGCGCTCCTCGCTCTCGGCATATCAGCTGAGCTGATCGCCTCCTCCCCTGCGGACTGGTGGCGCCTGCTCGCCGGATCGAATGCACTCGCTTGCGGAACCCTCATCCCACTGCTCTCGCTGCCGCCGCTCGCTGCGATCCTGGTGGCAATGCGCTACGGAGCGCCAGCACGCCCGCGCCTTGCCGGTGCGATAGCAGGTCTTCTGGCCGGAGGGGTTGGCAGCGCGATCTATGCGATGCATTGCCCAGACGATTCCCCTCTATTCGTTGGTACCTGGTATGGGGTGTCGATTGCGGCCGTCGCCATGCTTGGAACGGCGCTGAGCGCCAAATTGCTCCGGTGGTGAACGGGGCATCGGAGAATATTTGTAATCCAGGCAACATCGTCTCACGCCCAGCATCTGTTGATTGAGCGTATTGCCGCTAAAGAATACTCAGCGGCCGCGTAACGAAGGGCGCTTCTCGCGCGTATACCATACTGTCGGGCCACCCATGCCAGCCTGATGTGAAGGCAAGACTCTGTAGCTTGGCTTCATGGACTACTTTGAGGGCGGCGGGCCGACCCGTTCGAGCCTGCAAGTTCGATAAAACGAGGATCCGACCCATGAACCGACGTTCTCTGCTTCTCGGAGGAGCGGCTGCACTGATCGGCACCGAGACGATCAGTTCCTTGTCACCGTTTCCGGCTCACGCTGCCGAAAGGTTCGAAGTCACGCGTACGGACGAGCAATGGCGCCGCGTGCTAACGCCAGCCCAGTACACTGTGCTGCGTAAGCATGGGACCGAGCGCGCTGGATCAAGCCCGCTCGATCGTGAGAACCGGATCGGCACGTTCGCGTGCGCCGGTTGTGATCTCCCGGTCTACCGCTCGGTCGACAAGTTCGACTCCGGCACGGGCTGGCCGAGCTTTACGCGCCCGATCGAGGGCGCGGTGGGCACCTCGGAGGATCGGGGTTGGTTGGGCACACGCACCGAGATCCATTGCCGCCGCTGCGGCGGGCACCTTGGCCACGTGTTTAACGACGGGCCGCAGCCCATCGGGCTGCGTTACTGCATGAACGGCGTCGCGATGAAGTTCCAGGCGGCCCAAGCTTCGTGAGGCACTGCGCGGCTCGGGTAGGGACGGGAGAGACAACAATGAACCTCAAGGCGATCATCTTCGGTGCAGGCGTGGCTCTCTCGCTTGGGCTCACCACTGCCTGGTCGGGCAGTGCGCTTTCTCAGGGCTCAGCCTCGGCACCTGGACTGGCGACGGCCATCTTCGCCGGCGGCTGTTTCTGGTGCATGGAGCCGCCGTTCGACAAGCTTGAGGGCGTGATCTCCACGACCTCTGGATACACCAGCGGCATGCAGGTGAATCCCACCTATGGGGAGGTCTCGGCAGGAAAGACGGGCCATACCGAGGCCTTGAAGATCGTGTACGATCCCTCGAAGATCAGCTACGAGAGGTTACTCCAAGTGTTCTGGCGCAATCATGATCCGCTGACAGCGAACGCGCAATTCTGCGACAAGGGTTCACAGTACCGAGCGGGCATCTACTTTGGCGCTGAGGAAGAGAAGCGCCTGGCAGAGTCGACCAAAGCGGCGATTGCGCAATCTGGCCGATTCACGCAGCCGATTGTGACGGAGATCGTCGCGGCTACGGCATTCTACCCGGCCGAAGACTACCATCAGGACTACTACATCAAGAACCCCATCAGATATAAGTACTACAGTACCAGCTGCGGTCGCGCGCGGCGCCTGAAAGAGCTTTGGGGCGACCAAGCCGGCGGGCAAACGTGACCACGCAAGGGCATAGGATTCATTGACACTCTACGTCTGCACTTCGCCAAGCCCAGGGAGGGCGTGGAGTGGCAGAAGGGCCGCCTTGCAAGAGTCGCTCCCAGACATAAATGACCCACTGGCGGGCAGATCTACGGCCTTACCTGACGATATGGCGCTACGCACGGTTCCAGCTTTGTATCGAATAGCGCCGAGCGGAGTTAGCTCCTGAATACGCATTATATCAGACGCTCTACAAACCTCGTGCTCCAGTAGTTGATCCTCAGCAATCACTATTCGGAGATTTTAGAATGCAGCTTCCCAAGGAGACCACAGTCGCCGTCGCAGACGGCGAGAAACTAAAACTATTTCGTAGCACTGGGGGCGAAACCAACCCGAAGCTGACTGCACTCCCTGGCTTGGACGTGTCGAGCGACAATAAGGGGTCAGGGGCGCGACATCAAAGTAGCTCCGCCAATCCTGACAACAGTCAGGTCGAAGAGGACAGCTTCGCCGCTGGCATCGCCGATCTGCTCAACCAGCAAGTACTGGACGGCAAAGTCACTGATCTCATCATCATCGTGGCGCCACGGACGCTTGGTGAGCTGCGCAAGCACTACCACAAAAAGCTTTCAGCGACGCTCGTTGGGGAGATCTCGAAGGATCTCACTGGCCACTCGCTCCAAGAAGTTGAAAGAGCGATTGCTGCGGCCTGATGCGTCAACAGCAGCCGGGGTGTGATGCCGCGGCAAAAGCCCCTCGCACACCTTTGCGGCGCGCGGCCTCGTTTGCTTGTGTCCGTTGTGAGCCACTCGGGCTGCTCCGAACCGTCGCAGCCACTGCAATTCCTTCTTCCGCTATGGGCATGTCTATGACAAGGGAGCGGCCTAGGTCGCTGCCCTAGCTCATGGAAATACACCTGCACGCACGAGAACGCCCGCATGTCCATAGAGTGCGCTAGCAGATTATGGCGCGTCTTCCCCTCCACTTCAGCAGCCCTGAGACGAGCACCGCCCCAAGCCATCCCACCCGCTGGAACGGCGCCAATGGCAGCGGGCGTCGTACGCGATAGCCGCCCCGACCAGCGCCCGCATCCCCTCCGTTTGCGTGACGACCGCGCGACGCTCGTCGAGGCGCTCCTCCTCATCCCAATCAATTTCGTAGGCGAGCTCCGGCCGCTCCCGCCTCGGCTTAGCCGGTGCCGAGCGCTCTCCGATCAGCGTTCCAATGCCCGATGAGGTGAGAAGCCATCTCCCCTCTCGCTGTGCTGCTAGGCGCTGGGCGCGGAGCACCGACATTGCGCGGACTGCACCATGGGAGGCGGTGCGCACGTCCATGCGGGGTCGCGCAGCACCAGGTCCTCGAGGGCACGAGCTCGCCCTCGAGGTAGATGGCGGCGCAGGCCTCGCCAAAATGGCTCCCCTTGATCCAACCTCCGGCGAGCTGGTTAGTCCTTAGGCGTTCGTGGAGCAGGGCGAGCTCGCCACCAGCTATAAGCGGAACGGACCGCGAGGTCCGAGAAGTGCCAGGAATCGATATTGTGAGTGCGCCAAGGTTGCGCCTGCTTTGCGCCCACTGAGGCCACCTGAGCAGCTTCGTCGTCTCCGAAGCGAACATAGCCCCCGTAACGACCTCACACCGGCTCCTGAGATACTCCAAGTCAGCACGCATGCCATGACGTGGCACCTGAACAGTAGCAGGACATGAGTTGTTTCTGGACGAGCATCGGGGTCGAGCTATGCCGAGTGCATCGACACAAGAGTTGGAAATCCTGCGCATCGAACTCTTCGTCCTTCACGTCGTGCATCAATTTGAATGCGACGAAGACCCGAAGCGCTGTCGCGGAAGGCCTATTTTTGCACAGGAGGTTTGATGGTGCCAGGTGTGGAGTGGGACAACACGCTCACCCGCATGCACGAAAAAACTAAACATCTCGGGCGAGCTTCAAGGTATTTGCAAAATCGCCCACAGAGGGGACTAAGCCATTTTGGCATCGCTGAGCGACTGCAGCTTGATCCTAGCAAGGCTGGTGAACTCACCTCCGGGATACTTCGCTAAGTAGGCCTCGAACATTCTAGGATCGTCGCTATCCTTGACCGCATCCCAAAACGCAAGCTCCACTCCCTGACTTTCAGGCGCAAGCTCTCGCGGGGCAGGAGGTTTCTCGAGCCGTGCCTGGGCCAATGACGCGAAGGTTCCTGTCGGGTAACGGTCAAGATAAGCCTGGTACTCGTTAGCTTCTCCGCTGGCCGCAACAGACTGCCAGAACGCGAGTTCAATTGCCTCAGGCTCAGCTGCAGTCGAACCGGCTACGAGAGTGGCAGTAGCGTCCCCTGGGGTCGTACTACTCGCCGGCACTGGCGTCAGGTTTGGCGAAAGCTCGACTGTTCCAGCGGGATCAAACAGAACCCGAAACGCTCGGACTGGACGCGCAATGTTCTTGATAACCTGCTCGCCGAGGTCCTCAAAGTCAAAGCCGCTACGATCACGCAGGTGGTCGCGGACACCCCGCGTCACGCAAACTCCGCCTGGCTCAGCTAGCGCTTCGAGGCGGGCCGCTACGTTCACGCCATCGCCAAATAGGTCTCCATCCTTGACCATAACGTCGCCAACATTGACGCCAATGCGAAAATCCATACGCTGGCGTTCAACCAAGCCTGCATTTGCCTTGTGCAACGCCTGCTGGATCGCGACGGCACAGGTTACAGCATCGGCGACACTGGCGAATTCGGCTAGGACACTGTCCCCTGCAGTGCCGCAGATGCGACCATTACCTCGAGCGATCAGCTCATCAACGATCGCACGATGCGAGGTCAGCGTCGCAAGCGTCGCCTCCTCGTCTGCGTGCATGAGGCGGCTGTAACCCTCTACGTCAGCGACAAGAATGGCGGCGAGCTTACGCTCGAGCGGCGGTGCTTCGAACACGAGGGCTCTCGCTCATCCGTGGGAGTGTTAGCTTTCAAACAATTTGCCGTCGCTTAGTTCCTTTGCCGCCACAGTGGCTACCTACCGCTGCAATCCCGATCGTGAATAGACTAGGCTCTATTTGGACGGACCAGCTTGTGCATGCAAAAACCTCGATGTGTCGCCGAGGACCGGCGCCTTATGGCGCAGCGGCTTGGATAGGGCAAAGAGAATTCCTGCATGGCCAAGGTCCGGGTAAAACTTCGCCTCGACCTTCGCTCCCACGCTTTGCAGCCTACTCTCAAGTGCCTTCGTGTGTCGTGGGCGCACCCGGTCGTCGTCCTCACCCGTGGCAAGGAAAGTTGGTGGAGAGTTCGCTTGGGCGAAGCTCACTGGCTGGGTCGCTGCTAGATCGACCGCCATGCCGAACGTGTTGATGGTCGCAGAATCATCAAGCGGCAGGAAGTCATAGGGACCTGCCAGTCCGGCAATGGCGCGAATAGCTGTTGCATCGGCTCCGGCCGCTGTGAGGAAACGCTGGTCAAGACCAAGCATGACCGCGTTGTATGCGCCCGCCGAGTGGCCTACGAGCACAATGTGACGCGGGTTGCCGCCGTAAGCTGTTGCATTTTGCTCCGCCCAGCGCACCGCCTGTGCGCCATCGCGGAGAAACTCTGGGAACCGCACCTCAGGAAACAAGCGGTAGTCAGGGACGATGGTGACGAAACCTTGAGCTGCGAAAGCTGCACCGACAAAGCCATACTCCCCTTTCGATCCACTCGACCAAGCCCCGCCATAGAAAAAGATTAGAACCGGTGCAGAGCCTTGCTTCCGCTTCGGAACGTAGACGTCCAGTGTCTGCCGCGGCAGAGGTCCATAGGGCAGGCTTTGAGCTATTCGCGATACCCCTCCATCCCACGGCACCAGAGTATCGAAGGTACCGAGAGGCGAGCATGCTGCAGCAGCCATAAGGAGCGAAGTGGCCGCCAGTCGAAGGATCCTGTTCATTCTGTGCCTTCGATCCTAGGAAGAACACCAAACTTGTTACGTTGCAGGCTGCGACTTCAGATGCGATCTCCAGACGAGATCAAGGACGAGGCCCCTCGGGAGTGTTGCAAGAACAGGGGAGGTCGGAACCCCTGCCGCATGGAGGAGGTCTGCGATCCAGTGATTGCAGACGTGGAGGATGTTAAAGTGACCTTTCGCCCGAAAGAACAGGCTTGGCCCGTACAGTCCAGGACCGAGTTCCTCGGGCATTCTCAATGAATCCAAGTCGAAGGTGTCATTCAGCCGTGCAAAGAGACGCGCGGCTCCCTCTTGGGATATCCGGAGCGGGACCTGTTCGGCGCCATGGAAAACCTTCTGTGGCTCATCCCATATACCTACTATGTGCAGAACTGCCTCGTTGTTGGGTTCAAAAAGCGCGCTGAGAGCCAGACGCAAGTTCAGTCGATCAATCGTGGGAACCTCACGGTAAAAGCGCGCCTCACCCCAACCGACTTCCACCCACTCGTAGGCTGCAAAACGCCGTGCTACGACCGCAAGTGCGCCCCACTCCTGCTCAGACGCTAAAGAGGAGATAGACGCCCGCGGCAAGACAAGGCCAGAATGGTACCCGTTGTGGATCAGGAGGATGTCTATGCCTGGCGCGTCCACAGGCACCGGAAAGAGGTCTGGATCGCCGGGTCTGGAAGTGACAACGACGACAGCAACGAAGACCAGGGCTAGCCCCAGAAGGCTGCCTGCAGTCCAGGCTGCAACGCGTCTAGCGATCCTCACGCGGGCAGCCTTTTCCTCGTGGTAAGCGCAAGAGCCAAGACCTCAGACAATACGCTGGGACGCAGTGACACGTCTGAGGTGCCGGAGCGAATCCTCGCGGGCACCTCAAGGATGTGATCCATTTGGCTGCCTTGGCAAAGGTGCTCTCAGGTGCGAACCCGGATACGTTATTAAGGAGCGCTTCGCTTGTCACCGTTTGGCCAGCCCAAGCGATCTTTGCACGACAGGCAGGAGGCGTGCAGCGACCACTTCATGCCCAGCGGCATTCATGTGGAGACCGTCAAACCCGCGGTTCCGACTATCATAGCAAGCGCTCGAGGGAACAAAGGCCGCGCCGTAGCGTCTCGCGATCACCTCCCAAGGCTCGTTGTAGAAGCCACATAGCACGGCCTTGATCTGCCGCACCTTGAGACGGGACAGAATGGCTTCGATGTTTGCCGCAACCGCCGCAGGGCTGCTGCCTCTGCGCAGGTCGTTGTACCCCCCTTGTACGATGACCATCCGTGTTCCCTGGGGCACTGCACCGTCGAGGCGCGTGGACATCCCTTGCGTTGTATCACCGCTTATCCCGGCATTGAGGACCTGAGCATCGGTCCCGTTCATGCGCAGCAGGGCCTCCAAACGGGCGGGAAAGGCCTCCTGGCGGCCAACGCCGAATCCAGCAGTGTTGCTGTCGCCGAGAGCGACAATTCTGATAGTCTGAGCCTTGGCGCCCTCGGCAAGCAGCAAAGGCGCCAATAGCGCCAGGTAGGCGAACACTTGCTTGGCTACGATCATCTACTGGTCCTAGCTCTCTTTTGACTCCAGGCGCCATTTCGATCTGCATGTGTTTTGCGTGGCAGCGCTTGCCTCAATGAGCTAAAGCACGGCACCCCGCTACTCAGGGAAGCCGATAAGCACGAGCCGTCAGCTTCCATGCGGAGCTGCTCTCGCTCTACTCTGCCTGCGCTACTACGGACTGGCGCTGAGCCGTCCAGGAACCGGAGCAACCCAGACCCGAGACCGCCCAAGTGCCACGGCCAATTGTTCTCCGGAGCTGCCCCGAAGCATTGGCTTGGGCGAGGCTATGCTGCACCGCGAGCTGAACGCTGCCGTCACGTGCCACACTACCAGTCAGATTTACGGGCAATGCTCCGGCTTGGCCGAGTGCACGCACTCGGCTCTCTGTGATTCCCAGCGTGTAAGAGTAGCTCGGAGCACATGAGCCTGTATCCGTCACAAGTCGCACCTGCCAGGTGCCATCAAACGGAGCCGACTGAACTGGCGCTGCAAGTGCGCCGCTCGCGAGAGCAGCTGCAGCGCCGAGCGCAAGCGTGGTCACGATGGTGTGCATCATGGCAATTCTGCTTTCCTGGTGTCAGGTGATGAGCCGGGGCAGCACGCTGATCGGCTCCATCTCGGTTCAGCAAGGGAAGAATAGGCGTCAGACGCCTTCCACTTCTTGCTTTTGTGCCAGTAACAGATGGGGCTATCGAGGCTCTCAATCAAGGGTCAAATTCGGAGAGTTGCCTCCAATCAAGCAGGAGTTTGAATTCTCAGGGTGATCGTACTAGAGGAATCCATGGCCAGTATTCGCTGAAGGAATAATTCTTCTTGTTAGGTGGTAATCTCGAACTGAGCCTGCCAGTATGCTCCGCAGCTTGCCATCGTATAGTCTACAACGCCGTCAGAGGAGATCCCGGCCACGGGCCGCTTGGATCGGCTTTGGTCGAGCCTGGAAGGGCCAGTCGACGACATGGGAGCCATACAGCGCAAGCCAGATCAGCACCGGCTGAAAGGCGAGCCTTGGCCCATGATACCACCAACTGCCGGGCAGGCCTGGAATGCTGACGCCCTCTACCGCATGCTTCACATTTGCTGGCAGAACGCAAAGCGCGTACAGGGCCAGCATCACGCCTGCGGCGCGCTGTAGCTTCGGTATCAGGAGCGCAGCGGCGCCGGCGATCTCGCACACCCCGGTGATCTGGACCACGAGGCGAGGCTCCGGCACCCAGCCCGGCACGATCAGGAGGAATTTGTCGGTCGCCGTGAAGTGCGCCAAACCAGCCACACTATAGAGCGCCGCGAGTATCCACCGTATCGTTGCTCTGGCTCTAACGGCGATGTCCGTTTCCTTTGTGGGTTGCCTGACCAGCAAGGGCGCCGTTGTGATGCGACGCCCTTGCCGGATTTGGAGCTTAGCTTGCAGGCATGAGCACTGTGTCGACCACGTGGATGACGCCGTTCGACTGGTTCACGTCCGCAATGGTCACCATGGATTTGCCGCCCTTGGCGTCGGTGATCGAGAGCTTGCCGCCGCCGGCATCCATGACGGTGAGCTGACCGCCCGAGGCCGTCTTCAGCATGGCCTTGCCGCCGCCGTCCTTCACCTGCTTGGCGAGATCAGCTCCGGAGAGGTCGCCGGCAACCACGTGGTAGGTCAGGATGCCGGTCAGCATCTTCTTGTTTTCGGGCTTCACGAGCGTGTCGACCGTGCCCTTCGGCAGCTTCTCGAATGCCGCGTTGGTCGGCGCGAACACCGTGTAGGGGCCCTTGCCCGAGAGGGTGTCGACGAGACCCGCAGCCTTAACGGCAGCCACAAGTGTCGTGTGGTCCTTCGAGTTCACCGCATTCTCGACGATGTTCTTCGAAGGGTACATCGGGGCGCCGCCGACCGTGACAGTTTTCTCCTGCGAGACGCTCGGGCCCGAGTAGGCCACGAGCGAACCGGTGGCTAGGAGGGCGGCGGTGAGTGTCAGGGCCGCATTGCGGCGAATGGAAGGGCGCATGGTTTGGGTCTCCCGTAAGATTATCAAGGTGCCTGGAACGGCGCCTCTTGCCAGAGCCAGCGGCCCTGGACTGATACGGATACCCGCCATATCGCGCTGTAGATGCAGAACTCCTTTAAAATATTTTCTCCCCCTGAGCATCCATTAGCTCTTGGGCCGGGTACACTTTATGTAACCCAGCGTGAGGAGAGGCTCCGGGCGATGCTTGACCACCCGCTGCCGGATATTGGTCCAAAGCGTCACGAATGGCATTTCCGCCACCCTCTCGTAGTTCGTCTGACGCACTGGCTGAATGTCATATGCTTGGCCGTTCTGCTCATGAGCGGCCTGCAGATCTTCAACGCTCATCCCGCTCTCTACTGGGGCGAGCAGTCGGACTTCGAGAGCCCCCTCCTTGCGATGACGGCTCAGGAGGGCGGGATCGATCAGCCGGTTGGAGTCACATCGCTCTTCGGCTACTCCGTCCGGACGACCGGCGCCTTGGGAGTATCATCAGGACCTGACGGCGCTCCTGTGGCTCGTGGGTTCCCGGGATGGATGACGCTGCCGAGCGGACAAGACCTGGCGTCCGGCCGCCGCGGGCACTTCCTGTTTGCCTGGTTCTTTGTGCTGAACGGGTTTGTCTACCTGCTCTACGGCGTGATCACACGGCACACCTGGCGCAAACTTCTCCCCTCATGGGCCGAGATGAGCGGTATCAGCCATTCCGTCGCGGACCATCTGCGCCTGCGATTTCCTCGCGGTGAGGAAGCGCGCCACTACAATGTGCTCCAGAAGCTCACCTACCTCGCCGTCATCTTCATCGTGCTCCCGGTGCTGATCCTGGCCGGGCTTACGATGTCACCGGGGATGAATGCTGCCTTTCCTGATCTCGTGACCTTGTTCGGGGGACGTCAGTCAGCGCGCACATTGCACTTCGTCGCAGCGGGGGCGCTCGTCCTGTTTATCGTTGTGCATGTGGTTCTCGTCCTGGTTTCAGGGGCCTGGAACAACATGCGATCGATGCTCACAGGCTGGTACGCGATCGCCACCAAGGAGAGCCGTCATGAGCCTTCGCGGTAAGACCCTGGACCGACGCTCGTTCCTCACCAAATCCGCTGCAGCCGCGGGTACGCTGGCTCTGGGTGGCTGCGACGGCATCCCAACGCCCCGGCTCGACAAGATCTTTGCTGCTTCGGAGAGCCTCACGCGCCGTGCACAGCGCTTGTTACTCTCGCGCTCTGCTCTCGCGAAGGAGTACTCAGAGGCCGACATCTCGCCTCAGTTCCGCGCAAACGGCACCACTGAGCCGGACACGCCTGAGTACCGGGCCCTTGCTGAGACGAACTTCATCGAATGGCGCCTGGAGGTCAGTGGGCTGGTCGAGCAACCGAGCCAATTCTCTCTCGCGGGGCTCCGACAGCTCCCCTCCAGAGCACAGATTACCCAGCACGACTGTGTGGAAGGGTGGAGCTGTATCGGCAAATGGCGGGGAGCACAGCTCAGCGCGATATTGGAGCAGGTCAGGCTCAAGCCTGAAGCCCGCTACATCGTGTTTCGCTGCGCTGATGCGCTGGAAGCGACACTGGACGGATCGGGGCAGTACTACGAGAACATCGACCTTGTGGATGCATTCCACCCGCAGACGATCCTCGCCTACGAGATGAATGACAAGCCTCTGCCTGTCGCTCATGGAGCACCACTGCGTCTTCGGGTCGAGCGGCAGCTCGGCTACAAGATGGCGAAGTACGTCATGCAGATCGAGGCTGTGGCCAGCTTCGAGAGCATCGCAGGAGGCAAAGGCGGCTACTGGGAAGATCGGGGCTATGAGTGGTATGCGGGCATTTAGGCCAGGTGCAGGCCTTGGCCCGCCTGATCAGCGCTTCTCGAACACCAAGCGGTGCAGGGTCGCGATCTTGAGGTCGAACATGGGCCAGGAGATCGCGAAGAACACCAGGTACTTGTTGTAGGTCTCGAGCCCCACGAGCTCCAGGGCTCGCTCCCGATTCTCGACCAGTCGGTCGAACCATGCCCTCAAGGTCGGGCGGTAATCGTGCAGGGAGTCGTGGGTCAAGGTAAACCCTGCCTGCTGCGCCGCTTCGAGGTGGTGGGCATGGGTCGCGAGCGTCGAACCTGGAAAAAAGAGCTGAGCCGCGATCATGCTGGGCGGCAGAGGGCCCGTGTTGAGCGAGAAGAAGTGCTGCACGAGACGTCCCCCGGGCCTGATCGCGCCGTGGAGCTTGCGCAGGAGCGGCAGGATCTCGTCCGGACGGACATGCTCCATGGCCCCGATGGAGTAGATCTTGTCGTATGAGTTTGGCGCGTACGCGGTCTCGATGAAGTCGCGGATCTCCACGTTGAACCCGAAGTTCTCGCGGATGTAGCGCGCCTGCTCCTGGGACAGGGTGTAGCCCCAGAGGGAGCCCTTGTCGCCGGTATGGGCCTGGATGTGCCGCAGCATCGAACCCCAGCCGCAGCCGAGTTCCAGGATCTTCTCTCCCGCGTTCGGCTCGAGGAGCGACAGGATGTGGTCCGCCTTGCGGCGCTGCGCCATCTCGATCGTGTCGCCCAGCGCGAAGTCAGCGCAGGAGTAGAACATGAAGTCGCGATCGAGGAAGAGCCGATAGAACTCGTTCGAGACGTCGTAGTGCTCTTCGATGCCTGCAGCATGGGACTGGCTCAGCGGCCCTGCAAGAAGCCGACGGCGCTGGAACGGCGGCGGGTAGTGGTTGAGGAAGGTCTGGATGAGCGCCGGCTGCCGGCGGGTGAAGAAGCGCCAAGTAGTCTCCGGGTCGAGCGGCTCAGGTGCGCCCATGAAGTAGCGGGCTGCGGCATAGGGAGGGCCGTACTCGATGCCCTCGCGCAGGGCACGAGCGAACCGGACGAGAGCGGGAGCGCGAAGCGAGAGAGTCGGAGCCATAAAATGTCGGAGCCTTGAATAGGCCGGCGGCGCTCTTGGTGCAGCGAGGTGCACGGGAACCGGTACCGAGCGGAAGTTCGTTACGCCTGTCTAAAGGGCTGTGGTCATGGTGCCCTTCATGAGCACAGGTCCGGTCGGGAGACCGGTCGGTGAGCCGGTCGGTGGCTCGACAGAGATCGCAAAGGTCTGATTAGGCGAGAGGGCCGGCACGCGCTGCAAGTTGAGCAGCATTGAGCGGGCTTGGGTCACAACACCGACCGAAATCGGGTTCTGATTGGGGCCAGGGATCGCCCACACCTCGAAGGCACGGCCGGCGGGAACCTGCATGCTCGAAAAGGGCACGAGCTCCGCTTGGCCGCTGGCATAGGCGTTGATAAGCCCTGAGGGTTGATTTGCGTCCGTGAGGAGAACGGCGACCAGAACAGGGCTGCGGGCTGCCTGATCTGCGAGCAGCCCGACTCCGACGGCCAGAGCGATGGTTGCAAAGGCGCCGGCCAGCCCCGCGGCACGCCAGAAGGCGAGGCTGCGCCAGAGGGCCTGGAACGCCGTGCGAGGGTCTGGGATCAGGACCGGTGCTCGAGCAGCCGCGGGGCGGTCCTGAGCCTGCGTAGTGACGGAGCCGAGGCTGTCCTCGATCCGCCTCCAGAGAGCGTCTCCTGCCGACGCTGGAGCAGCCGTATCGTCCAACTCGGCAAACCGGCCCTGCCAAGCCGCCACAGCTGACTGGAAGGCTCGGTCGGAGCCGAGGAGACGCTCGGCCTCCTGCCGCTCCTCACCCTCGAGGAGGCCCATCACGTGCTCGGCTGCAAGCCTGTCGAGATCATCGCGGCTCATGCCATGCACTCCCGCAGCGAGAGGAGGGAGCGGCGGATCCACGACTTCATAGTGCCGAGGGGCACGCCCATGCGGCCCGCGAGCTCGCCGTGGCTGAGGCCTTGCACATAGGCGAGCAGGATCGCCGTCCGCCGCGGAGGCTCGAGCTGCTCTAGGCATCGCTTGAGAGCGCTCGTGTCGGACAGGCGCAGGGTGACGTCCTCCGGACTCTCACCCTCGCTTCTGAGGCCCATAGGCTCGAAGTCTTCTACAAGGTCCGTGCGGGACTCACCTCGCAGGATGTTCAGGGCCCGATTGCGCAGAACGGCGTAGATCCAGGTCCGGCCCTCGCCTCGAGCGGGGTCGAAGCTTCCCGCCCGTTGCCAGATCTGCACAAAGGCATCGTGCAGCGCTTCCTCCGCCAGAGCACGCCGACGCAGGAGCCGGAGCGCGACGCCGAGCATGCGGGGCGCCTCGAGATCATAGATCGTCCGCAGAGCGGAGCGGTCGCCAGAAGCACAACGGCGCAGTGCCTCACTGAGCGAGGGGCGCTCAGAGGCTGCGCGCGATCCTATAGATGGAACAGACATGACGAGAGTAGCCATAGCTGGAGTACACAGGCTCACTTTACACAGATGCGCCCGCCGCAACCTTTCTTTTTGTGCCGGGAGAGGCATGGTCCACGGAAATCCTACCCTCTAGGGGATCGTGGGACCTCCGGGCCCTCCTAAGCCTTCAAAGTTTTACGCAATCGCGCTGCATCCAATCGCGATCGAGCGGGGTATCGACCTCGCCAGCGCTTGTGGCCTGGCACCATCTGAGACTCGCCTGAGGCCAGAGACTGAGGAGAACGCCATGCGCTTTGCTGCCCCCGTTGCTATGACGATTGCTGCTGCCCTTCTTGCCGGACCAGCTCTGGCCCAGGGCGTCAAGACGGTCGGCGGCGCGCCGATGTACCCGTCGAAGTCAATCGTCGAGAACGCCGTCAACTCCAAGGATCACACAACGCTGGTGACTGCGGTGAAGGCTGCGGGTCTTGTAGACACGCTGGCGAGCGCCGGGCCCTTCACGGTGTTCGCGCCCACCAACGCCGCCTTCGCGAAGCTGCCCCCTGGTACGGTCGAGACGCTGGTGCAGCCGCAGAGCAAGGGCACCCTCACCTCCGTGCTGACCTACCACGTGGTGCCGGGCCGCTATACCGCCAAGGACCTCATGGCGGCGGTGAAGCAGGGCGGAGGCGAGGCGACCCTGAAGACCGCGCAAGGAGGCACGCTCACGGTGGTGCCCGGCCGGAGCGGCAAGAGCCTGTTCGTCTCGGACGCAAAGGGTAACACCTCGCGCGTGACGATCGCCGACGTGATGCAGTCGAACGGCGTCATCCATGTCGTCGACACCGTTGTGATGCCATAGGCCAAGAATGCAGATGGCCAAGACCTTGCTTCGCACTTTCCTCTGGAAGCCCGACCTTGGTCCATGGCATTTGCAACAAGCAGGGAAGCGAGCCGCCAGATTGCCTCCCTGCTCTTCGCTCAGGTCGACGGACGCCTCTGATGCGATCCTCACAGGCGCAGGTCCTACCCTCCTGCTGCGACTGAATGGCTGATGCTCGAGACTGCAGGTCGGTTAGGCTCGGGCAACAAAGACACATCGGGGCTCTCAATGCGGACATTGGCGTCTCTCGCTCTTCTCGCCGCGCTAGCAATGGGGAGCACCGCGAATGCCATGAGCTATGGTCTGGTCCCCTTTCAGGACGGCAGCACCGCCGTTCTGGCGCAGGGGCAGATCGGACGCGAGGAGCACTCGCGCTTGCTGGCGGCGATGCAGGCCGCGCAAGCACGTGGCGCTTCGCCTCGCACGCTCATCATCTCGTCGTCAGGAGGCGTCCTCGAGAGCGCTCTCGAGATGGGAGTGACGTTGCGCCGACTCGGGATGCAGACGATCGTTGGATCGCTCGCTCAAGCTCCTGACGGCCAGCGCGCTCTGGTGGCGGGCGGGTGCCACTCGGCCTGTGTGATGGTCTTCATGGCAGGTGTAGAGCGCTCCGTGCTGCCCGGCAGCCGCGTTGGCGTCCACTCGCCGCAGGTCGTGGTGTTCTCTGAGGGGCGTGGCTACAGGCTCGATGAGAGCACGAACCGTGCACTGGTCCAGAGGTCGGAACCCGCCCTGCGGTCGTATGCCCGCGCGATGGGCGTCAGCCCGGAGTTGATCGGCGTGGCGAATGCCGTTCCGCATACGAACATCCGGACCCTCACATCCACTGAGCTGTCCCGCTATCGCCTGGTGACCTCGGGGCCCACCCAGAGAACGACACAGAGGGCGGACAAGCGAGCCTCTGCCACGCGTCAGAAGCGCAGAGTGTCTTGATAGAAGACAGGCTTTCCGGAAGGCATGCGGTTCCAGAGAGCTAGTTAGGATCAACCGCGAACGGCGCGGCATACTTCGTCTAGGCGCCACAAATGGCGTGCCCCGCGAGTTGAGCAAATTGTCTATCAGCTACGCCCTCAATCATTATCGTTGGGGATGTTCAGCACATGCCCGCACGCCTTGCAGTGGACGGCGTCGGGCTCGTGACGCTGAAGTCCGCACTGTGGGCAGGGGTGGATCACCTTGCCGCCTGGACGAAACGCTGCCGAGAGAGCATCCGGCCCAGGAACTCAAGCGTGAGGAGAATCACGAGAGATCTTCCAATCTGGAAAAACATCCCCGCTGATGAAGATCGCCTGATGGGCTGCGTTAGGATTTGCGCCGTGACTGCCCCGAATGGCGGCGGCCGTTCAGCAGCGAAAGCACGGCATCGGTGACGAAGCCGTAGACGAGGTGCGCGACGAGACCACGCGCGTGAGCCGTCCAGGGATACCGACCCGGAGACGCGGCAATGCCGAGCAGCGGATTTGCAATTTCATCCTCCACGACGAACAGGGCAAAGCCGTAGCCGAGGCCGTGGCCTGCGCCAACGTAGTCGACGCGGTCGCGCGTCGCACCATAGAGCATGCCCGGCATGATACCGAGGCTGTAGTGAATGGCGAGGCCGGCGGGGTTTTCCTTCGGCGAGGAGAGCCTGACCCCCATCGCATCCGCTGCCATCTTGGCCGTAACGTGGGCAGGGTCCATGCCGCCCGGACGCGCCGCTTCAGTCTGGCGACGGGTCTTGGGCGTATCGAGGCCGCGCTCGTACAGAAACCAGTCAACCCGATCCATGGCCCACACGCCAACAGCTCCCGCGACAGCGCCTTTCAGGAGGTCGACCGCGAGCGCGCCACCGTTCGCATCGTGATCCTGTTGACGGTGGTCCTGCGGTTGAGACCTGCTTGACCGCCGGGTACGAGCTTGGCCAGCCGCCCCGCGGGAGCGAATGGAACCTGCGTCTGTGGGTGCTTGACCGTAGGCTTCTTGGGTGGCGTGCATGAGAGATCTCCTGCTGACACTCACGATTTCACCGAGAGCCGGTGTCTGCCCCGACCGATCAGAGCCACACTGTGTGGATTGGCAGAGGTCGAGGAACTCCTGCAACGCCGAGCTGATGGCGTCCAAGAGCAACGCTATGCTGTGAGTTTCGTTCGATAGAGCACGACTTGAGATACTCTAACGAGCTACGAACACGCCTCAGGACGGCACCGAAAAGGCTCTACGAATGGCGACCAGTGACGCTCCTGGTGATCCGGCCGAGGCGGAACACCGGGTAGCGAGCGCAGAACATCTGGTGCCGCAGGGGTATGTTCGCCGCCCGAGGATCACACGGCTGCGGCTACTCAACAGGTTGCGATCCTGCTGACTGTCCAAAAGGCCGTTGATGCTTCTTGAGACGGAAGCCCGCTTCAGGCATACCGTTACGGTATGTGTCTTAGTTGGGGCTGCGTCGTGTCCTCCCATTCCGTCTGCTCCGCAGATCCGCACTTTTGGACCAAGGACAGATCTTCTGGGATCTGGCGCACCTCTTTCGCATCGCTGGGTCAGTGATGCTCTCCAAGGATCAGCACCACCCCGGCGCGGCCCGTGAGGGCCTGCTGCACGAGTTGGTTGAAGCCCTTCCAGTTTTCGTCTCCTTCATTGATAGCAACCAGCGCTACCAGTTTGTGAACCGCACCTATGAGGGGTGGTTCGGCCTCTCTCCGGAAGCCATCATCGGAAGGACGGTGCGGGAGGTCCTTGGGGAGGAGGCTTATGCGGCCCGCAAGGCTCAGCTTGAGGCGGCGCTCAAGGGTGAACGCGTCCATTTCGAAGCGGTTGCCCGAAGAGCAGACGGGTCTCGCAGTGAGATCGAGATGGCGTATGTGCCGCGTCTATCCCCATGTGGAGAGACGGAGGGGGTCTACGTCATCGGGGCTGACATTACCGACCGTAAACGTGGGGAGAGGTCGCTCCAGCAGAGCGAAGCCCGGCTCCGCATCGCGCTGGACGCCGCTCGCATGGCGGTTTGGGAGTTCGACGTCGGCACGGAGGAACTTCGTGGGTCCTCGGACCTGAACCGCATCTTCGGCTTTCCTGAGGACCACCCTCTCACCATTCAGGATGTGCGCTCCCGCTACTATCCAGGTGAGCGCGAGCGCCTTGTAGCGACCGTCCAAGCGGCTCTGGCACGCGGCGAGCGCTATTCCGAAGCCGAGTTCCGGTACCTGTGGCCGGATGGCTCCATCCGCTGGCTCATGCTGCGGGCGGAGATCAACCTCAAGAATGACGGCACCGCTGACCGGTACATTGGGGTCCTGCAAGACATCACCGAGCACAAGCGTGCCGAGGAGGCGTTGCGCCGCAGCGAGGCTTTGAAAGGCGCAATCCTCAATGCCTCCCTCGACGCCATTATCACGATCACGGATGATGATTGCATTCTGGAGTGGAATGCGGCGGCCGAGCGTACCTTTGGCCATGCCCGTCAGGACGTGATCGGTCAGGACATGACTGACCTGATCATCCCTCCAGAGTACCGAGACCCCCACAGGCGTGGCATGGCGCACTATCTCGCCACGGGTGAGGGACCGGTTCTGGACAACAGGATCGAGATAGAGGCTCTGCGTGCAGACGGCACCTGCTTCCCAGTTGAACTTGCAATCAGTGTCATCCGGATCGACGGCAAACCACATTTCACCGCTTACCTCAGGGACATCAGCGAACGCAGGCGGGCGGAGGCAGCCTCACGGGAGAGCGAGCAGCGCCTTCGTGCGACCTACGAGCATGCCTTCGTAGGTATCGGCGAGGTCGACCCGAACGGCCGCTTCTTACGGGTAAACGAACAGTTCTGCGCGATCACAGGCTATGATCGTGATGAACTTCTCGCGCGCACGTTCCTCGACATCACCCACCCCGATGATCAAGGCCGCGACCTTGAGCAGTTTGCTCGACAGATGGCAGGCGATGTTGATGTCTTCTCGTTCGAGAAGCGCTACATCCACAAAGACGGGCATGTGGTCTGGATCGAGCTATCGGCCTCCCGAGTGGATGATGCTGTAGGTCGACCACTATACGGGGTACGGGTGGTCCGGGACGTGACGGAGCGCAAGCGAGCGGAAGAGCACCAGCAGCTTCTCATCAATGAACTGAACCACCGTGTAAAAAACACTCTTGCGACAGTCCAATCCATTGCTAGCCAGACATTGCGGTCGGCCCCCACTCCTTCGGACGCCAGGGTCGCGATCGAACAGCGACTGATTGCCCTTTCGCGCACCCATGATGTTCTGACACGAGAGAACTGGGAGGGAGCCAATCTCCGAGAGATTGTGGCCGATGCGGTCGAGCCCTACCGGGCGTTTGCCGAACACCGGATTTACTGGGACGGGCCACATGTCCGGCTGGTGCCTCGTATGGCACTCGCGATAGCGATGGCTCTTCAGGAGCTTGCGACAAACGCGGCGAAGTACGGCGCACTCTCGACTATGAAAGGCGAGATCCACCTGACGTGGACCCTCTCAGGACCTGGAAGTAAAAGGCGACTGCGGTTGATGTGGGAGGAGGTTGGCGGTCCACCTGTTCGGCCGCCGACCCGAAAGGGCTTCGGCTCACGTCTGATTGAACGCAGTTTGTCTCAGGACCTGAACGGAGAGGTCAGGATCGAGTACAACCCAAGCGGGGTTATCTGTACCGTTGATGCGCCACTCGACTAAGCAGGATTGATGAACATCTTTGCGCTCACCCGTTGATGGAAGGTACAAGCCTGACATCCTGTGGGTGCCGCGCGATCTTGGGAGTCCGGCTCTGGCAATTGCAAGATTTGGACGATCCACTCATATGAGGCCACCTCCACACCCAGGTCGTTGATGCATCCAGATCAAGCCACAGCGCCTACCCGAGCGGCTGTACCTGAAGACGGTGCGGGTGCCATCCGCACCCTCAGGCTGCTCCTGGCGGCTTCGATTGCTCTTCCGCTCCTGTTGTTCACTGCCGTGGCGTGGCAGAACTGGCGTCAGCTCGAGGCGGAGGCGCACGCCAGCGCGGTCAAGACTGCTGCCATCCTGCATGAGCATGCCGCCAAGGTGTTCGACACCCAGGAGCTGGCTCTCGACCGTGTCGACGAGCGCATTCGGGGCATGAGCTGGGACGAGATGGCCCGCTCGACCGAGCTCCACCTCTTCCTGAAGAGCTTTCCGGAGCGCTTCGAGCAGATCAGCTCGACCTTGCTGGTCGATCCCAAGGGGTTCCTCGCCACAAGCTCCCGTGTCTTCCCCTTGAACCCACCGGTGTTCGTCGGAGACAGGGACTACTTCCTGGCTCCTAAAGCGGGTCACCCGGGCATGTTCATTGGCGAGCCTTTCGTGGCACGGGTGAGTGGCCAGCCCATCTTCAACGTCAGCCGACACCGCTCGAGTGAGGCCGGTACCTTCGATGGCGTCGTCGGCGTTGCGATCTTCCTGGACTACTTCGTCAAGTTCTACCGCAGCGCGACTTCAAACGGAGAGGACGCCATCACCCTTGCCCGCGCGGACGGCACGATCCTCGTGCGCGAGCCCGCCGTCACCACGGGCGCGCGGGTGATCTCGCCCCAGAGCGGCCTCATGCGCAGCATCGCAAAGGCGGAGGCCGGCACCTACACCACGGTCTCGGAGCTTGATGGCGTTGAGCGGTTCCATGCCTATCAGAGGGTGGGGCGCTATCCGATCTACGTCAGCTACGGGCTCAACATGGGCCGGGTCGCACGAGCTTGGTACCTCAACCTCCTGACCTATGGCCTGCTCGCGGGTCTCACCGCCCTCGGCCTTACCTCGGCGACGTGGTTCGCCCTGCGGCAGGCACGCCACCAGCAGGGCATATTGGCAGCCCTGCACGAGGAGATTACCCGCCGCGAGAAAGCGGAAGCCGATCTCGTGCAGGCTCAGAAGATGGAGGCAGTGGGCCAGCTCACCGGCGGGGTGGCGCACGACTTCAACAACCTGCTCATGGTGGTGCTCGGCAACCTGGAGCTGCTGCGCCGACGCCTTCCTGACGACCCTCGCCTTCAGCGACTGGTCGACAATGCCGTGCAGGGGGCCCAGCGTGGGGCCACCCTGACACAACGTATGCTGGCCTTCGCACGGCGGCAGGAGCTCAAGCCAGAGGCTGTAGCCATCCCGATGCTCGTGCAGGGCATGTCCGACCTGCTGCAGCGTTCGCTCGGCCCGCGGATTGGAGTAGAGACGCACTTCCCGCCCCAGCTGCCGTCAGCCCTCGTTGATGCCAATCAGCTCGAACTTGCGATCCTGAACCTTGCCGTCAATGCGAGGGATGCCATGCCGGAGGGCGGCAAGCTCTCGATCACGGCGGATGTCGGAACGGTTGAGTCGGCAGGGGCGGCTGGGCTCGACTCAGGCCAGTACATCCGGCTGCTCGTAACGGATACCGGCGTCGGCATGGATGAGGAGACGCTCGCGCGGGCCATGGAGCCGTTCTTCACCACGAAGGGTGTGGGCAAGGGAACGGGGCTCGGCCTGTCCCTGGTCCACGGCGTCGCGGCCCAATCAGGCGGGCGCTTCGTGCTGAGGAGCCGTATTGGGGAGGGCACAACAGGCGAGATCTGGCTACCGGTGGCGGACCCCAGGAGGGAAATAAAGGCTCGTGAGGCCTCACCTGATTTCGGACCAGCAGCACCGAGGTCGAGGCTACGGATCCTTGCGGTGGATGATGATCCCCTCGTGCTGGCCAATACGTCCGCGATGCTGGACGACCTCGGTCATGAGGTCAAAGAGGCCGCTTCAGCCCAGCAGGCCCTGGAGGTCTTGCGAGGGGGTGCTGCGGTTGACCTTGTGATTACGGACTATGCCATGCCCGGGATGACAGGAATTGATTTGGCTGCGGGGATCCGGAGCCGCTGGCCCGATCTCCCGATAATCTTAAGCACCGGATACGCCGAACTCCCGGAAGGTGCGGATCCCGGTCTGCCGCGACTGGCAAAGCCCTACACGCAAGACGAGCTCGCGCACGCGATAGCCGGTATTGAGAGAACCGGCTCATAGCGCGACGTGGAAAGAACCAGCTTGACAGCTAGAATGATGGCTATCTGAACCGGTATCTTGGTGCGCATGGGGTGCGCACGCGATCTTTTTCTCGACTTCTCGGTTGCCGGAAAATCGATACTAACCCCTTGAGATATTTGGTGAGCGCGCTAGGGCTCGAACCCAGGACCCTCTGATTAAAAGTCAGATGGCGGAGTGCGTTTAGTCCCAAGCAGTGCTTCTTGAGAGCACTCACGCAGCCTCGCCCCTCGCCCGACAAACCTTGACAATTCAGACCATTTCTGTCATGGTGAGATCTGCATCAAGACGAGAGCGCTGGCGCCTCTCACCAACCTACCTCACCCGGTAAGGTGGTCACCACGAGAGTGGGATGTGGTCGTCCGAGACGACAAACATGCGGGTGCGCCAGCCCTCCCCCTGCGGAGGGTTTTTCCATTGTCCACTCCCCGGAGCCTGCCCCAGGCTCAAGCTGGTGAACCCGCGGCGCTGAAGCCTGAGGACCTCTCCTACAGGGTCCTCTTGGCTGTCCCGCAGGCGCTCACCATTCCGGTCCTTGGCCTCGGCGTTGAGGCTCAGAGGCCACCCGTGGAGGTCTCCATGACCTCGAGCCGGAATGCTCTGTCTCGTGTGGTGGGCGGGAACCTCTCCCGCGCCCTTGTGGGCGGCCGCTACGGCGAACACCGCCTCCTGATGGTCCGCAGGCGCATCCAGACGAGGATCGCCCTCTATGCCTCTTGGCTCGCCTTCCCGGAGAGCACCCAGGCAGAGGCCTTCGTCAGTGACCACCCGCGGTTCGGGTTGAGCAGCATCGAGGCGAGGACCCGAGCCGATCATACCAGGAGGTCTGCGGGCCTGAAGGCTCACGTCGCGGTCGGTCGCTATGATCTACGCCTTCTCAAGGCTCGTGACCGTCTGAGCCGGGCCAAGGAGTACGTGCGCCTCTCTGAAGAGCTGGATCGGATCGCATGGGGGCTGAACGCCCTCCGCATACTGAGGGAGAGCCTGGATACTGCATCAGCCGATGGCACTTCCGTCGGATAGCTCCGCACAAAGCCGGCGCCCTGCCCTACCCTCCCTCTCACCCACGGAGCTGCCCTTGGAGCTGACCTCGACTTCGATCACCACCCCGGATGACCAGATCTCGATCGCCTGGCTCCAGCGCCTCTTCGAGCGCGCCTTCTTCACCACGGCTGTGGACGCGGAGGGCGACATCTACATCAAGGAGGGGCTGAAGTTCCCGATCTGGGTGAGGTTGATCGAGGACGAGAAGCTCATCCGCTTCTTCACCTACATGCAGCGCGATCCCGAACAGCACGGGGTGATCACCGAACGCTCAGCCAATCACCTGAACGCGACGGTGCTGCTCGCGACCTTCTTCGTGAGCCAGAGCGAGCCGGGTCGGCTCTACACCGACTATGTGCTGCCGTACGCCCACGGCGTGGCTCCTGGTCAGGTCATCGCGGCTGCACGGCGCTTTGCTGGTGCGTCTCTGTACGGAGCGCAGAAGCTGATCGACCTCACCATTCACTGAGGCCCCCGTGCCTCACCCATCCACGTCACCATACCGGAGGAGATCACGATGGCTGCTTACACGGTGCGCTTCATGTTCGATGGGCGTCTGATGGTCGAGACCGTCTCCTGCTCGATGCCCTCTGCAGCTCGCCAGATCATTGAGGCTCGTTACCCTGGGTGTCACGTCATGTCGGTCTCATAGATGCCTCATGCCGCTGGAACGAACAGAAGCCCGACCTTGTCCCTCTTCCTCGGCTCTGGGCCCTCGGTCCGGGGCTGAGGCGATCCGCACGGTCAATCTCGGAATCGGCCGGAGACTGCGGGGGAACCGATGTTCAGCCGACGAGCCGCATTGAGCGCGTTCGGCACATATCATCGGGGACCAATATGGCTGAGCGGATGAAGGTGACCGAAGAGGTTCTCGCGCAGATGCCCGATCACGTTCGGGAATGGGTTGAGAAGGCCTGTCGGACGAGCAACACCAAACGGGAGGTCATCGAGTACCAGCTCGCATTCATCGGAATCGAAAACTTCGTCAACACATTCGAGTATCAGAAGGAGTATGCCGACTATTGGGACAATTTCTAAACACCGTCACATTGATCCCGAGATCGCACTTCTGAACAGTCCCAGTTCAGGTATGAGGCCGGCGTTCGACTGCAGTTCCGGCCGTGGTGTAAACCGGTGGACGCCTTCGACAGCAGGATCGGTATCGGGCTCACGTGATCGACTCTTCAGCCACGGCAGACCAGGGACCTGAACGAGCAGGACTTCATGGTGATTCCTATGTGCCCCTCCCCCATATGTGCCGGTGATATGCCAAATGCTCCGGCTTGACTGTGTGCCGGGGGTGGAGGGCCAGAGATCCAGGTGTCCCGAGTAGCGACAGGTCGTCGGCGATCGAGAAGCCGCCGTTGTCGAACAGAACGTGGTGGTTGGGGCAGAGGCACAGGAGGTTCGAGAGCTCGTCTGGCCCGTCATGTGGACGCCCGAGAGGTCTCACGTGAGCAGCCTCTGCATAGTGCCCACCCTGGCATTCGAGCACCGTCCTGCAGACCTGACATTGATGCCCGTAGAGAGCCTTCACACGGCGTCCCAGCTCTGTATCTCGAACGATCCTCGCTATCGTGGATGTGGAGCGCAGTGCGGGTCCGGATGGCCCCTCATTCGACAGGCTGCTCTGGGAAACGTCGCCTCGATCTTCGGGACTCTTCACCAGCCGGAAGCGGCAGATCAGGTATCCGTCTCGACCCGGCTCCTGCCAGTAGCTGTCGACCCAGTACAGCCCATCGTATCGGTACCCGGCCGCAGGTGAGTGGGGGGAGCGATGGCCAGCTCCCCGCGTCACCCGCACAGGGAGACCGTTCAAGCTGCTGGTCACGAGAGCTTGGTTCTGTCGTGTGAAGGTCTGATCGGCAATCTGTCGTCCGGAGGCTGAATCCCTGCCACCGTGCCCAGTGTAGACGATTACGTCACCCTCATCATGGTCGTCAGGGTACCCACCCAATAGAACGATGCTCTCAGCGCCCTCCCCTGCTACGCCGGTGATCCCGGCCTGCGTGGCCCGATGAACACCAGCCGCAGCGAGATCCGCACGGGATGGGAACACCTGTCCTGGAAGGACGCCGGGTAAATCACCGATGGCCATGGTCCCTACCTCTATTTCCCTCAACCTTCGGGATGGGTGGGGGACGCATGAAGCTATGCCAGGACAATAAATGAGGGGGAAGCCTGCACTGCTCTCCTTGATCCGATCGGCCGCAGATGCACCAACGTAGCACGCATCCCGCTCTCAATGCCTCATGACGTGGCCCTGGGCCGATGAGACATGGCCCTTCCCTAAATAGATACAGAGGACCCACAGGGCCCCTCTGGAACATAAAAACCGGGTCCGATCCCCGGGGCTTGTGGCGGCTCCATTCAGTCCACCGTCTCGTCGGCCTGCACACAGAGGCCGGGGTGTCTGGCCTATAGTCAAGAAGGTCCCCACTGGGACCAAGACGCTGGCGAACAGACCAGCACGTCCCCTCCGAGTTCTCCGATCAGCTGGAGGGGACCGCCGCCGTATCGACCCAATCGGTCGAGTGAACGAGCACATAACAGGGCAACACGTAAGGCCTGTCCTGACCCGAGACGGGTGTGCTGATCGAGGTGTGACCGAGCGAGATGCCTCAGGGGAAACCCAGGTCAACAGTTTACCCCGGGAAGGGTGAACTGTACCCTCACAAACACCTAGGGGAACCCCGATCTTAAAGAGGAAGAGGTTAGATGATCTTGAGGAACATAAAGGTTCTCAAGGGCCAACAGGGTCGTTGAAGGTATTCAAAGGGCGCTCCCACATCCCCAACGTAACCGTCATGTGGGCACATCACAAAGCCCTGGTCGCTATACTCCCGAACTCAAGACCTGACCAGCGGCACATCCGCTCGCCCGACCTGTCAATCAAAGCGAGCATTTGCATTGCATCAGCACAAACTTCTTTCACAAATCCGACTTCTTCTTCGCAGACTTAAAAGAACGAAGATGTCACATTTGAACATATCAAGTATTATTTCAGCGGAGATGGCACTAGTGATGACGGCGATGCCAGCACCCAAATTTTTAGAGGCACTCTACGGATCCTTGGCACATCTGAATCCAGTGTGCCCAGTGCTCATGTTGTTCGCGCTGAAGGTACGGGCTGAGAGCCGATACCGACTACAGTACGAGGTATGGCAGAGGCATGACCCGCCGCGAATGACCTTCCCATCACCGAACGCGGGCCCGCGGGGATCAACCCGCGTCGCCTCGGATGGAGGCATATGCCAGTCGGAACTCCACCAATCCGCGCACCACTCCCAGACGTTTCCGCATACATTGTGCAGCCCGTAATCGTTCGGTGGGAATGAGTCTGCCGGAGCCGTGAACGCAAAGCCATCATCGGCAGTATTGTGGAAAGGAAAGGTACCCTGCCATATGTTGCAGCGGTGTTGCCCCTCTAGGGTGAGTTCATCTCCCCACGGAAATCGAGTCTGGTTGCGGCCCCCACGGGCCGCACATTCCCACTCAGCCTCGGTCGGCAAGCGCTTGCCTGCCCAGGCTGCGTAGGCGGCAGCGTCATTCCAGCTCACATGCACCACGGGATGATTCTCGCGGCCTGCAAGCCTCGAGCCAGGCCCTTCAGGACTCTTCCACGTCGCGCCTTCGACGGCCACCCACCATGGTGCCCCGGTTGCGGCACCGACCGGCAGCTGGCCTAGATCATCGCGTCGCAGCGCTAAATGGAATACGAACGACCATCCGTAGCGCTCGGCCTCCGTGATGTAAGAGGTATTGGCGACAAAAGCAGTGAACTCGGCATTGGTGACGGCGGTTTTGTCGATCAGGAACGGGCCAAGCATCACTTCCCGGACTGGCCCCTCCCCGTCTTCATGATGCGCATCCCCATCGTCTCCTCCCATCAGAAACAGACCTCCGGGAATCAGCACCATACCTTCGAGTGCCGGAATGGTGCGCTGCACGGCGGGCAGACGCGAGGCCGACACTTGGCTGCGGTCCTGTAGTCCCTGCGGGATGCAGCATCCCCCCGATCCGTGGCCCATGCCGAAACCTACCTCTTCTGCGGTCGAGCTCTTGCCTATGGGCTTCAACCAGCCAGCACTATGTGACTTGTATCATAGTGCACAGTGATGCACACTGGCACTCGGGAGTGTCGGGATGAACCTGGAATACCTGCTGCTTGGGCTGCTCGCCCTAAAACCGCAGACCGGATACGATCTCAAGAAGTTTCTCGATACGTTCGGGCGCTTCCTGCGCTCGAACACACAGCTGAGCCAGATCTACCGTACCATGGCGCGTATGGTGAAGGACGGGTGGGTCGAGTTCGAAGTCACCCACCGCGAAGGGCTACCCGACTACAAGACTTACCGGCTCACGGAGGACGGTGCCGCGGTGTTCCTCGATTGGCTCTCCAGCCCCTACACGCCGCCGAGCCGCTTCACCGATCCCGAGTTCTCTCTACGTTTCCATTATTCCGCATTCCTCGGTCGCGATGCAACGCTGCGCCTTCTGCGCCAGGAACTGCAGGCGCGCCTCGACCAGGTTGCGACCTATCGCGGCCGCGACCGCCGCCTCGTCGATCTTGAGCTCTCGCTCGGCGGCAAGGCCCAGGCGGTCCAGCGTCGGTTCGACCTTGCTCATCAGTGGGGGGCGCAACAGATCGACCACTGGATCGAGTGGCTGCGGACCACCATCGAAGTGGTGGAAAGGGAGCCCGCTGACGCCGCTCCCAGCCTCTGCGTCGTGCGCGCCTGAGGGGAGGCCGAGCCGTTGAAAGCCATCGTGGTTCTGTTCGACTCCCTCAACCGCCACATGCTGCCGCCCTATGGCGGCACCTACGTCGAGGCGCCGAACTTCGCGCGCTTGGCAGAGCGCTCAGTTGTGTTCGACAATTGCTATGTTGGCTCAATGCCCTGCATTCCCGCCCGGCGGGAGCTCCATACGGGACGGTACAATTTCCTGCACCGCGGCTGGGGGCCGCTTGAGCCTTTCGACGATTCGATGCCGGAGATCCTCAAGACGAACGGCGTCTACACCCATCTCGTCACCGACCATCAGCATTATTTCGAAGATGGTGGCGCAACCTATCACACCCGCTACAGCAGCTGGGAGTTCTTCCGTGGCCAGGAGGGAGACGCCTGGAAGGGGCACGTCGCCAAACCTGAAATCCCGGAGGCGCTCCACGCCCACAATAAGCCAATGTGGCGCCAGGACTGGATCAATCGCCAATATCTTGAGCACGAATCCGATCAGCCACAGACAAGAACCTTCGACGCTGGGCTACACTTCATGCGCGTGAACGCGGGGGCAGACCGCTGGCTCCTCCAGATCGAGACCTTCGATCCGCACGAGCCGTTCTTCGCCCCCGAGCGTTACAGGGCGCGCTACCCGCACGACTACGATGGCCCTCATTTCGACTGGCCGGCCTACGTGCCTGCGACCGAGGGGCCGGAGGCGATCGCTCATGCGCGTGCGGAGTACGCCGCGCTCGTGACCATGTGTGATCATTCGCTAGGCCGGGTGCTGGATCTCATGGACGAGCTTTCTCTGTGGGACGACACCCTGCTGATCGTCTGTACTGACCACGGCTTCCTGCTCGGCGAGCACGGCTGGTGGGGCAAGAACCGCATGCCCTGGTACAACGAGCTCGCAAACACACCGCTATTCGTCTGGGATCCGCGTACCGGGCAGAGGGGCGTCCGTCGCAGCGCGCTGGTGCAGATGATCGACTTCGCGCCGACGCTACTGACTTATTTCGGGCTGGAGCCCACTCCCGATATGCAGGGTGTGAGCCTCGACCGGGTCGTGGACCGGGACGAGGGTGCGCGAACAGGAGGCCTGTTTGGCGCCTTCGGCTCGCACGTGAACGTCACGGACGGGCGTTACGTCTACATGCGGGCCAGCACCGCGCCGGAGAACGGCCCTCTCTACGAATACACGCTCATGCCGACACGGATCTGGAGCCGCTTCAAGCCATCAGAGCTTGCGGACGCGCGCCTCGCCCCGCCGTTTTCATTCACCAAAGGCTTGAGCACGCTGCAGGTACCGGGTTTCACGTTCGCCAACCTACATCACTACGGCACGCTGCTGTTCGATCTCACCATCGATCCGAAGCAGCAGCGCCCGCTCGAGGACGATGCGGTTGAGCTCGCGATGATTGAGCTCCTGCTCGCACTCATGCGCGCGACTGATGCACCCGCCGAGCAGTTCGAGCGCCTTGGTCTGCCTGCAACGGGTCCGGTGACGCGCGCTCACCTTGGGATCCGCCGGAAGGACTCGGATGAAGATACCCGCGCCTCCCGATAGTTGTAGGCGCGGCAAGCGAGTTGTGGACTTTCCGGGCAACGCCAACCGGAGCCACAATGGGAGCAATGAAGGATTGAGGACCAATCCGGTCCTTGGATCTTACGTTCTGACAGGGAGGACAAGCCATGACCAGGAAGGGAAGCATCGTAGCGGCACTTACCGCAGCTGCCTGCATGCTGTCGGTGTTGCCGGTGGAGGCGCAGGACAGAAAAGCTGAGGTCGTTCACTTCCTGACCTCAGCGAGCGAGTCCGCGGCCATCCGTGAATTCGCGAAAGCATTTGAGGCACGCGGAGGCACCTGGGTCGACAGCGCCGTCGCAGGCGGACCAAACGCGAAATCAGTCGCCATCAATAGAATCATCGGCGGCACTCCGCCAGCGGCTGCGATGTTCAATCTTGGACCCGAGTTCGTGGAGCTTGCAGAAGGTGGGCTCCTGCGAGATCTCGAGGAGGTCGCAGGGCAAAACAACTGGCGCGGTAAGATGCCGGAAGCCCTTGCGGCCGCTGCGCAGCGCGACGGTCGCTTTTATGTACTGCCAACCGCGTTGAACGGTCAAAACTTCGTCTGGTACAACAAGGCCGTGCTGGCTGCGGCGGGTGCCACGGAACCAAAAACTTGGGACGAGCTTGTTGCTGTTCTCGAAAAGGTTAAGGCGTCGGGCAAGATCCCGCTGGCTATGGCAGGCCAGAAGTCCTGGGAGGCCCAGCTCTTCTGGGCGGTGCTTCTCGGCAAAGCTGGACGCAACGTCTATCTTAAAGTGATGTCCGATCTGGATCCGGCGGCGGTGCGTTCGCCGGAGTTCAAGGCTGCAACAGAAACCTTCGTGCGCCTCGCCGGCTATATCGACAAGGGCAGTGCTGGCCGGAACTGGAATGACACAGCCAACCTAGTGATCACGGGGCAGGCTGCGGTGATGCAGATGGGTACTTGGGCGCGCGGTGAATTCAACGCCGCCAAGATGAAGCCCGACGTGGATTACGGGTGCACTATCCTCAACCTTGATCAGGGTTATCAACTCCAGGGAGGTGTCTTCTTCTTCCCGAAGCTCTCCAACGCATCCGCCACACAGGCCCAGAAGCTCCTGATCGAAACCATGTCGGATCCAGCAGTCCAAGCGAAATTCGCAAGCCACAACGGGTCGGTGCCGTTCTGGCAAGGTGCCGACCGATCTGGCCTCGACGCTTGTGTGGCCAAGAGTGCTGAGTGGGCGACCACGAAGGGCCTCGCCGTTGGGTCGCAGGGCGTGCTGATGTCGCCGACGCTCAATGGCAACCTGAATGACATCATTTCGAAGCTCTGGAACACCCCTGGCGCTTCAGTTGATCAGTTCGTCCAGGCCTTCGCGACAACGCTCGCCAGCGGGCAGTGACGTCGGAAGATTGTGTTGCGGCGTTGGCGCTTAAGCGCCAACGCCGCAACCACATCCTGTAACGGAGAGTCAGGTGCCGCGCGTGCGATGGACGCCAGGGCTAATCGCCGCTGCGCTTGCGCTGCTGCCGACAGCCACCGTGGTGCTGTTCCTGTTTGTGGGGGGCGCCGGCTGGGCAACACTCGTGTCGTTTACGAGCTCGCGCATGCTGGCGAACTGGAACTTCGTTGGCTTCGCCCAGTACGTCACACTCTTCAGCAATCCGCGCTGGCAGACCTCGCTGGCCAACATGCTGATCTTCGGAAGCTGCTTCATCTCGAGCAGTCTCGTAATCGGCTTCCTCCTCGCGATCTTCCTCGACCAGCGTGTCAAAGGCGAGAGCGTTTTCCGTACAATCTACCTTTATTCGTACGCAACCTCATTCATCGTGGTGGGCCTCGTCTGGCGATGGATATTCAATCCCGTGCTTGGCATCCAAGACGTGGTGCGCGATCTCGGTTTTGACAGTTTCACCTTCGACTGGATCGTCGACCAAAGGCTTGCGATCTTTACAATCGTGATCGCAGCGGTATGGCACGGGGCCGGCCTCGTGATGGTGATTGCACTTGCCGGCATCCGCAGCGTCGACGCAGAAATCTGGAAAGCTCTACGTATAGACGGCGTTCCGACCTGGAAGGGCTATCTTCACGTCATCTTGCCAACGATCCGCGGTGCCGTGATCACGGCCACCGTCCTCATGATGATTGGCGTCGTGCGCCTATACGATGTGGTCGTCGCCATGACGAATGGAGGGCCTGCTAGCGCTACGGAAGTACCGGCGAAGTTCGTAGTCGATAACCTTTTCGAGCGTCAGAACATCGGGCTCGCCACTGCGGCTTCGACCTCGCTTCTCGTGCTGTTGCTTTGCGTAGTTGTGCCCTGGGTAGTATGGCAGCGGTCGCAACGTAGGAGCCACAATGGCTGATCTTGTGGAGCACGCCCCCTCCATGGCCTGTTCGAGACGTCCCGCACGAGCGAGCGGGATGGAGCCCGCTGGTCCGCGTCCCCAGCGGATTGGTATCGGCCGCGTTGGCACCTATGCGTTCTTAGTTGGCGCGGCGGCATTCTTCCTGCTGCCCCTTTACGTTATGGTCGTCACCTCAGTTAAACCCATGGAGGAGATCCGCCAGGGCAACTTGCTTGCTTGGCCGTTGGCACCGACGATCGCTCCCTGGGTGAAGGCCTGGTCCTCGGCCTGTACTGGACTGCAGTGCGAGGGGCTCAAGGTCGGCTTTGTGAACTCGATATTGATCACAGTGCCGAGCGTGGTGCTTTCCATTACGCTCGGGATGGTGAATGGCTACGCACTCTCGTTCTGGCGGGTGCCTTTCGCCAAATGGTTATTCGGAACTTTGATGCTCGGAGCCTTCATACCCTATCAGGTTCTATTTTATCCCCTTGTGCGCATGGTAGCGGCACTCGGCCTGTTCGGCAGCCTACCGGGTATTATTTTGGTGCAGGTCGTGTTCTCACTGCCCGTTATGACGCTTTTGTTCCGCAACTACTACGCCGCTATTCCGCTCGAATTGTTCAAGGCTGCACGGGTCGACGGCGCTGGATTCTGGCGCACTCTGTTCGAGATCATGCTACCGCTGTCCGGGCCAATGATTGTGGTGGCCTGCATTCTCAAAGCTACCCACACCTGGAACGACTATATTCTCGGCCTCATATTTGCGGGCCGGGAAAACGTCCCTATGACGGTGCAGCTCAATAACATTGTTAATTCAACAATGGGAGAGCGCGAATACAACATGGAAATGGCTGCAACGCTTTTAACAGCTCTCGTTCCACTCTCTATCTACTTTGTCTCGGGACGATGGTTCGTCCGCGGCATCACGGCAGGCGCTGTCAAAGGTTAGCGCCAAGATTCGACTGCATGGCTGGCGAGTTCTACTCGGCAGTCATTTCCTGGAACTAAGCGGCACAAAAAGCCAGCCCCGAGCACCTCAAGAGGAAAGCCGCAGCGATCAGCACTTCGTGTCATTCTTCTCTGCAAGACACTTAGAGTCCTGACCGAAACTCAAAGCACGTGCCAATAGGCGGGTGAGGAATATGACGGACGCAGCGTAGAGGAGGGCTCTGGCGGAGGCTAGGGTTACCTCATCCGGGGCGTGATCAGAGCCCACTCGTCATCGGTCAGGTCAGTTTCGTATCTCAAACCGTCACGGAAATGCTGCCGCAGAGTGGTCGGGGTGTGTCTCCGTACGACGGAGGCGCCGGTCCATAGGTCGGCGTGGTCTTCTTCCTTCCACGCGTGAGGATGGGCCCCAGGCCCGATCTGTACGTCACCAATGTCCCGCTGCAACGAGCGCATGGCTATTACTAGGACAAGTTGCGGAGCCCCCCCATGAACGTCGAGACCGCGATCCAAGCATTCGCGAGTGCAGAGTGCGAGCTGCCCCGAGAAGCCATGCAGTGGACACTGGACAACTGGGAGGAGGCTGCACCCGAACTGCTCCGTATGATTGAGGAGTTCACCAGTGGGGCTGATCAGTCCGACGAGACCGCGAGTGCTGTCTTCTTCGCCCTCCATCTCGCAGCCGAGAAGCAAGATACCCGCGTGTTCCCGCTCCTATGTCGCCTCGCACAGGACAGTGAAGCCGTTGACGCGGCATTGGGCGATGGCACCACGACGACCTTCAAGCGGATCCTGATCAGCACCTACAATGGCGATCTCGCCGCCCTAAAGGGGCTCATTGAGGCGCCGGAGGCCGATGAGTTTGTCCGTGCGGGTGCCCTGGAGGTGCTGGCCTATCTGACGGTCACCGGCCGCATTCCTGGAGAAGAAGCGCAGGAGTACCTGCTCCAGCTCTACGACACGCTGGAGCCCCAGCATGAGAGCTTTGTCTGGAGCGGCTGGGTGATGGCGATCGAGCTCCTCGGCCTCGAGGCCTTGTCGGATGTCGTCCACCAAGCCGTCAAGCGCGGCCTCATCGATCCCATGGTCATGGACTACGACCACTTCCGCCAGGATCTCCAGCGCACCCTGGCCGATCCCACGCGTCTGGTGGGCTTCGAGCGCGACAAGACAGGACCGCTTGAGGATGCCATTGGCGAGTTGTCGAGCTGGTACGCCTTCTCGGATGCGGCCAAGCGAGATCAGGAGCGGCGAGCCACCGGGATTGAGAGTCTTCGCCTCCCCTTGGCGGGTACGCCGCTCCCCATCGTTGACCCGTTCAGGGGCATCGGTCGAAACGACCCATGTCCCTGTGGCAGCGGCAAGAAGTTCAAGAAGTGCTGCCTCCAGTGAGGGAGCAGCTGGCGTACCCGTCCGCCGCAGTGATGTCTGCTGTGCGCCCATCCCCGTCTTCAGACGGCTTCGGTTCGGTTCCCGAAAGCAGACATTCGTTCAGTCTGCCGTTCGGCACAGTCCGAGGGAACCCCCGGCTTGGGCTGTGAAAATCCTGTCTGCGAGGAGGCCGGGAGCGCTATAGCAAGCCGGTAGCGTTTTGTCCCGACAAGCACACCAATTTCGGATCTTCACTGCCTCGATCGTCGTGACGCAGATCATCACGAACAGGCTGCAAGCAACCAAAGTGATGATGGCTGTGATCATCGGTGCGGCTCTTCTAGATTGCTACAACTCAATCTGAGCTTTATCCAAACGGTACCGTCTCGACGACGCTGATGCGGGAAGGAATGTCTAAAGTGCGCTCGCGGCGCAGGTGCGGCTCTGCTTACTCGCCGCGGAAGCAAGGAGAGCGGCGCTCGAAGAAGGCTCCGATGCCCTCGGCATAATCGTGCGACATTCCAAGCCGCTGCTGCTCGACCGCCTCGCGCGCAAGGCTTGCCTCCAGCGAGGCGTGCTCCCTTCCGCGAAGGAGCCGCTTCGTCGCCGCGAGCGCCAGAGGTGCCGCCTGGAGAAGGCGGTCCACAGTCGCGCGGGTCTCGGCTTCGAGTGCCTCGTCGTCCACCGCGCGCCAGATCAAACCAAGGTTTGCGGCCATCTCCGCGTCAATCGCCGGCGAGAGCATCGCGAGTGCCCTGGCACGCGCGTCGCCGACGAGCCGCGGGAGCGTGTAGGCGCCGCCGCAATCCAGTGTGAGCCCGATGCGCGCGAAGGGCTGCGTGAAGGTGGCTCGCCGTGCCGCCAGAACGATGTCGCAGGCCAACGCCAGGTTCGCGGCGGCTCCTGACGCCAAACCATTGACTGAGGCTACCACGGGCTTGTCGGTCTGGGCGATGAGGCGCAGGAGCGGATGCCAGTTGGCGGCCAGCGATGCGCCGAGATCCACGGGCTTCGTAGCGACCTCTCTTCGCTCTTCTAAGTCCTGCCCGGCTGAGAAAGCGCGTCCTGTTCCGGTGAGCACAATGGCGCGGCACGCCTGGTCGGAGATCGCATCCCGCAGAGCCACCTGCAACGATGTCGTCAGCGCCGTGTTGAAGGCATTCAGCTTCTCGGGCCGGTTCAGCATGATCCACCGGCAGGCGCCTTCGTCTCGGGTGAGAACCTTGCTATCGGACATGGATACCATCCAAAGTGAAGTTCCGGCCGGCGGTCAACATATCGCGGCACCTCGATGTTGCCGAGCGAAGCGGGAACACGGGATCGCCGTCTTGTCGGCGCCACCCGCTCTGGAGGCACGGCGCAGACATCCACCCGGCGAACGAAGATGCGAGCGATGTCGGTCGTGCGTGCAGGATCTTAGCCGATCAGCGCGACGATCTCGCCCCGTTCCGCATCCAGCTGGTCAAGCAGCGGAGCGATGTGCGGGACGCGCTGGCCCGCCGCCGCGAACGGGACGGCACGACGCACGAACTCGAACAGCTTTCCGGTAGTCCGCCCCAGCGGCGCGACCCCTCTCAGCTGAACGGCTTGCGCGGCGACGAGGAGCTCCATCGCAAAGATGGAACGGCAGAGAACGGCGAGATCGGTTGCCCTGCGGGCGCCCAGCCCGGACATGCTGGCGCGGTCGAGGTTGCCGTTCGAATGGCTGGAGCTGGCAAGCTCGTTCACCACCGGTCCGGTCAGCAGCCGGGCCTCCGATGTGATCGACTTGTGGAACTGGGCAAAACCGTTGAAGCCGGGCGCGCCGACGCCATCCTCCTCGATGAGCCCGACGCTCAGGCCGGACCAGAACGAGTCGGCGTTCTTCGCCAGGCGCTCGGTCGAGCTCGTCACTACGGGCGCGAAGGCAAGGCGCGCCACGTCCAGCGCCATCGAGAAGGAGACGTTGTCGAAATTCGCCACCGACACAAGGGCATTGTCTTCGATCGAGACGATCGGATTGTTCTGGCTCGATTTCAGCTCCGTCTCGATCTGTCGGGAGGCGAAGGCGAGACTGTCGGCCGCTGCGCCATGGATCAGCGGGATCGAGCGGAAGCTCAGGGGATCCTGCAGATGGCGCGGGCCTCCCGCCTTGAAGAGGTAGCTGCCTTCGAGATAGTGGCGAATCTTCTCCCCGTGCTCCCGTAGCCCAGCGAACGGGCGCGAACGAAGGGCCGGCTCGGAGACGATCGACGGATTGGCCGCGAACCCTTCCATGCTCAAGGCGGCGACCAGCGTCGACCATTCGAGCGAGAAGGCGAGGTCCTCGAAGGCCAGGGCGCCCGTGCCGATCGACAGCGCGCTCGAATTGAGAAGGGCGAGCGCCTCTCCGGCGAACAGGTCCATGCCGGCGTAGAGATCGAGGGCGAGATCCGAGATGGGCGACATGTCACTCTGGCCCATCGAGCCCCAAATGTGGACGCGGACCTTGCGATCCGCGTTGAGGGCGTTGACGAGAGCCTCCGCCATGAGAGGCCTGACGCCGAGGCGGCCGCTCGCCATCGAGTTGAGCAGAACGGCCATCATCGCTCTCACAGCCTCGTGCGACGCGACGGGGCCATGGCCGACATTGTGGGTCAGAAGCAGGCGAAGGTTGAACTCGGTGATCTGCTGGGGGTCGAGAGCGACGCCAGTCTTCGCACCAACGCTGGTGGTCACCCCATAAACCGGCACCGCCCGCTCCACGATACCCTCGACGACCTTGCGGGCGGCCTTCATGCGCTCGACGGTTCCGTCAGACAAGGCAACCTTCGCGCCGTGCCGCGCGATGAGGGTGATCTGCCGTGGCGTGAGATCAAAACCGGTGATGCCGATCGTTTCCATGGCCACTCGGCTGTCCTTTCTGATGCGGCTGAAGAGCCGGAGGAGCTAGCCGTCCTCAGGCCAATCGCGGCTTCGAAGTGCGGCCGGCACGTGGCCGCAACACCCGCGCGTTCCGGCGCGCTGTCAGACTCTCCCCGACAGGTGTCGCCCGCGAAACCGGCTGTGCCTGCTCGGCTCCGTGGATCCTGCCGGAGAAGCAAGCGCCCTGTCCACCCGGCCTGCTCCCGCAAGGGCCCCGGACTTCGCTCGCCCGAGCATTCTCGACCGGGTACCGTTCATTCAGCGCAGACGGACGACTGGCGTCCAGGGATCGCCAGCCGCCCTTGAGGTCTTGTATCCCTCGGCCGGATGAGGGTGGCCGGACGACTAGCGGATCGGCGGGGCGTATTGCAGCCCGCCCCGCGTCCAGAGGTCGTTGAGACCGCGCGGAATCGCCAGGCGCGAATTCGGTCCGACGTTCCGGTTGAAGGACTCACCGTAATTGCCCACCTGCTTCACGATCCGGTACGCCCAGTTCGCCTGCAGCCCGAGACCCTCGCCGAGCTTGCCTTCAACGCCGAGGAAGCGCCTGACGTCCGGGTTGTCCGACTTGAGCTGCTCGTCGACGTTCGCGGTCGTGATGCCGAGTTCTTCCGCGTTGACCATCGCGTAGTGGGCCCAGCGCACGACGTTGGCCCATTGCTCGTCGTTGCTGCGCACGACCGGTCCCAGGGGTTCCTTGGAGATCATTTCCGGCAGAACGACGAACTCTTCCGGATTGGCTGCCTTGAGCCGGTAGGCGAAGAGCGCCGAGGCGTCCGTCGTGAACACGTCGCAGCGGCCGGCGGTGAAAGCCTGGATGGCTTCATCGCCGGATCCGAAGCTGACCGGCGCGTACTTCATGTTGTTCTTACGATAGAAGTCGGCGATGTTGAGCTCCGTCGTGGTGCCGCCCTGAATGCAGACGGAAGCTCCGTCCAGCTGCTTGGCGGATGCGACGTTGAGTGCCTTTCGCACCATTAGTGCCTGACCGTCATAGTAGGTGATCGGGGAAAAATGCATCCCGAGTGTGGTGTCGCGCGAGAGCGTCCAGGTTGTCTGGCGCGAAAGCACGTCTATCTCGCCGGATTGCAGCGCGGCGAAACGGTCCTTCGGGTTCAGGGGGATGTACTTCACCTTCGTGGCGTCGTCGAACATCGCGGCCGCGACCGCGCGGCAGAGATCGACGTCGAGCCCACTCCATTTGCCCTGAGCGTCAGGAAGGGAGAAGCCGGGCACGCCGGGGCTGGTGCCGCAGATAAGCTGGCCACGGCCTTTAACGCTATCGAGCGTTCCGGCCTGCGCGATGCCCATGGGTGCCAGCAGGCACAACAGACCCAAAGTCGTCGTAGCAACTCTCATTTTATCTCCTCCCCATTTTGCTGGCCTCAATGGCCATATGCATGCCGGCCGAAGCAAAGCGTCTGCCGACGCTACCGACACTCGGACATGCTTTCAACCTATAATCTGGCCTTTTAGCAGATTGGATCGAGCACGCCCCATTTCGACCGGTTGAGCGGCGCCATGCCTCGAAGGACGCCTGTTCGGCCTCAGCGGCCGGAGAAGTTCGGCTTCCGCTTCTCGGCAAAGGCGCGCTGCGCTTCCTTCGTGTCCTCGCTCGATGCAAGGGCCACCGTCTGCGACTGCTCGAAGCGGTAGCCGTCCCGCAGCGGCATCTCCTCGGTGACGTTGAACGAACGCTTGGCCGCCTTGATCGCGAGAGGGCTCTTGCCGGCGATCTCCCGCGCGATCTCCCGGGCGGCGCCGAGAAGCGCCTCGCCAGGCACGCAGGCCGAGACCACGCCCATGCGGTAGAGCTCCGGCCCCGTGATGCGGCGGGCAGTGAAGATCAGAAGGCGCGCATCCGACTCGCGGAAGAAGCGCCGCACGTGGCTGACGCCGCCCGCGAGGCCGACATCGACCTCCGTCATGGCGAGATAGGCGCCTTCGGCGGCGATAAGAATGTCGCAGCAGAGCGCAAGGACGCAGCCCGCTCCGATGGCGGCGCCGTTGATGGCCGCGATGACGGGCTTCTCGCATTCCATCACGGCGTTGAAACTCTCGCGGACCAGGCGGTTGTGCCGGGGATAGGCGCCGACCTCCTCCGACAGACCGGGACGCTCCTTCAGGTCCGCGCCGGCCGAGAACGTCTTGCCGTCCCCGGTCAGGACGATGGCCCGCACGTCAGCGCGGTCGCTCAGGCCGTCGAAGATCGAGATGATCTCCTCGCGGAAGCGGCGGTTTTGGGCATTCACGGGAGGCCGTTTCAGCGTAACCGTCGCGACGAACGCATCGACCGCGACACTGAAACACTCGTAGCTGCCTGACATGGTATTCTCCGTCACAATCTTGCTCCCGTGGCCCTGTTCTTCGTGCTCAGTAACCGTAAAGCTCCGCCGGATTGGTCACCAGGATCCGCCGCCGCAGCCCCTCGTCCGGGACCCAGTTCCGGAGGAGGTCGAGAAGGTGGCCCACATCCGGCGTCCGGTCGCCCATCCGCACGTGCGGCCAGTCCGAGCCCCAGACGAGGCGGTCGGGGTTCCGCGCGACCAGAGCCTCGTGGAAGGGACGCAGGTCCCGGTAATCCGGATAATCCTGCGAGCACCGGCAAAGGGCGAGCTTGATCCAGAGCCAGCCTTCGTCGAGCGCGTCGAGGATCGCCTGGAAGGCGGGATCCTGGAGGCCGCGGGCGGGAACGAGGCCGGCCATGTGGTCCATGACGATAGGGATGCCGCTCGCGCGCAGGCGCGACAGATGACCGACATGGGTATCGACGGTCGCCCAAACCTCGGCGTGCCAGCCGCGCGAGGCGAGGCGCGGGGCGAGCGGCTCGAGTTCCTCGACTCCGACCGCGCCGGGATAGCGGCCGCTGCCGTTCGGAGCGAGCATCTCGCTGAAGCGCAGGCCCCGAATGCCCGCCGCGTGCCACCGGTCCAGATCCTCGTCTCTCACCGCCCGCGTCGCGGCGGCGATCCCCCGCAGACGTCCTCCCGCCTTCGCCAGCGCATCCAGGATCGCCGCGGGATCAGTCCCGAAGGCGCCGGGCTGGATCAGCACCCCGCGCGAGGCTCCGATCCGCTCCAGCATCTCCCGGTGGGCGGAGGCCGGCGCGAGCGGCGGCGCATAAGGCGTGGGAAAGACGGTGGGAAAGGCCTCGTAGGGCCCGAACACGTGAGCATGGCAGTCGCAGGCATCCTCGGGCAGATCCCATCCCGGGCGGCTCGGTGTTCGGGGCGGGATCGCATCAGTGGCGGCATTCACGCAACGGCTCCGTCGGCAAGGCGGGCCGGCGGGAGCAAGGTGGGGCCTCCGGACCCGATGCGCTCGAGGGGCGGTGCCGCGCCGGCGGGAAGCGGGATCTCGTGCGCGTTCAGCGTCATGGACACCATGGTGTAATACCCGATGAGGGCCGTCAGCTCGACCACGCCACGGGCGCCCCAGCGGCGTTCCACGGCTTCATAGACGGGCTCGTCCACCGTTCCGGCCTGCAGCATCTGGCGTGCAAACTCATAGACGTCGGCCTCCGACCGGTCCAGGAACAGCGGCTCGCCCGCCACGCGGATCGCCTCGATCACGTCTGGGTCCAGGCCGGCCTTCTGCGCAGCCTCGGCATGGATGTAGAATTCGAGCTGGCTGTTCCAATGGCGACCGGTCGCGATGATCGCCAACTCGGTCAGGCGAGGGGGCAGGCACGTCGAGTAGCGCAGGTACTCGCCGAATCTCGACCAGCGGCCGGCGAGGTCCGGGCTGTGAATGACAGCACGCAGAGGACCGACCAGCCGTCCGCGCGGGCCGGCTATCACCTCGTCGTGGACCGCCTTCTGCTCCGGTGTCATTTCACTCGGCGAAGGCAAGGGAATACGCGGCATCGGCGTCTCCGGATATCGGCAATCGACTTATGCGAGCCCCAGCTCGCTCAGGATCTCGTCCGTGTGCTCGCCCAGCAGCGGCGGCGATCGATCGAAAGCGAGCGGCTCGTTGCGGAAGTTCAATGGGCTCACGACCTGCGGCACGCGCCCGGCCGTCGGGTGGGCGAGGTCGCGCAGCATCCGACGGTGCTGGACCTGAGGGTCGGCAAACACCTCCGGGACGGTGTTGATCGGCGAGCAGGGTACGCCGGCGCCTTCGAGGGCAGCGATGAGGTCCGCGCGCCTCCACGTGCCGAAGGCCTCCCGCAGCATCGGATCAAGCTCCGCATGGTGGCGCACGCGCGACGGATTCGTCGCGAAGCGCTGGTTCTTGGCCCATTCGGGGTGGTCGAGAATGCCTGCGAGCTTCGCGAACTGCCCGTCGTTGCCGACCGCGAGAACGATGAACCCGTCCGCGACCGGAAAGACATCCTGAGGTTGGATGTTCGGGTGGCGATTGCCGCCGCGTTTCGGCGGCTTGTCGGAGACTAGCCAGTTCATGGCCTGGTTGGCCAGAAACGCGGCCTGCACGTCGAGCATGGCGAGGTCGATGTACTCGCCGTTGCCCGTCTCCGCGCGGCGCGCCAGCGCGGCCAGGACGCCGACAGTCGCATACATGCCCGTCATCAGGTCCACAATGGGAACGCCGACCTTCTGAGGGCCTCCGCCCGGCAGGTCATCGCGCTCACCCGTGATGCTCATCAGGCCGCCCATCGCCTGGATCGCGAAGTCGTAGGCCGCCGCATTCTTGCGCGGCCCGGTCTGCCCGTAGCCCGTCACCGACGCGTAGATAATCCGCGGATTGAGTGCCTTCAGTGACTCGTAGTCGAGCTTGTATCGGGCCAGCGCGCCGACCTTGTAGTTCTCGACCACGATGTCGCTGACGGTTGCGAGGCGGCGGACAACCTCCTGTCCCTCGGGCGTCGCGATGTCGAGGGTGATCGAGCGCTTGCCGCGGTTAACCGACAGGTAATAGCCCGCTTCGCGTGTCTCCTGTCCGTCCTCGCCTTTCAGGAAGGGCGGCCCCCAGGAGCGCGTATCGTCGCCCACGTTCGGACGCTCGATCTTGATGACGTCGGCGCCAAGATCGGCCAGGATTTGGGTCGCCCAGGGACCTGCCATGATCCGGCTGAGGTCGAGCACGCGGACGTGGCTGAGGGGGCCCTGACGCTTTCCGGGCGCATCATGCATCGTCGACGATCTCCGTTGCGCGAGCCGACGGGCGGGCACGGAACGTATCATGCCATGCGGCAAGGGATGGACGCGCCTTGCGCCAGTCGAGATCCGCGAAGCGGAAATCGAGATAGGACAGGCAGCAGCCGGCGGCGATCTGCCCAAGGCTGAGCGTGCCGGGTCCGATCGCCGGCAGGTCACGCTGCATGCGGTCGAGCGCGGCCTCCGTCTTAACCGCGAAACTGTCGAGCCATGCCTGCGTCTGCGCCGCGGGCGGCTTGTCGCGCTCGTTGCGCCAGAGGATGAGGGCGTCGAGCAGGCCGGTCGCCAGCGCATGCCGCGTGAGCTCGACCCAGCGCTCCTGCCCCGAACGCGGCAGGAGCCGCCCTCCGCCGACGAGAGTGTCGAGATACTCGCAGATGACACCGGAATCGTAGAGCGCCACGCCGTCGTCTAGGACGAGTGTCGGGATCTTGCTGAGCGGATTATCGGGAAGCAGGTCGGGATTGGGAGCGCTCATGCGGACCACGGTCCGTCGCAGTTCCAGCCTGTCGGCGAGGCCGAGCTCGTGAGCCGCAACCATAACCTTCCGGACGAAAGGCGAGCGCGGGGACCAGTGAAGTGTCATTCCGGGCACGAGAATTTCCCAATCCAGCTAAACGCCTATGAACTAGCTTTATGACTTATAATCTGAGAGTCCAGCGGCTGTCCATCGCCGCCGCGACCTAAGGCATCCTGAGGCGGCGGATCTCTACCTTCGAGGCGGCCTCGGAGGTCCGGGGGGCGCTGTAGCGCTTCCAGAGCGGCGCAGGCCGTCGAAGGGCCCTCCGGCCACAAACGGGCAGGCCTGCGTCAGGAGGCCTCCGCGCCCGGGCCGGGCGGCATCGCGCGGCATAGCTCCCTCTCGCCGGATCGCGCCGCAAATCATTTGAGCTTCATGTCGAACCGGACGACGTCGCCGCGATAGATCCCCTCGGCCGCGAGGACCAGCGTGCCGTCCTTGTCGACCACGCGCCGGTGCACGAAAGCGACGGGCGCATTCAGCGGCATCACCAGCGCTTCGGCGGTTTCGATGTCGGCGGTCCCGATCGTGAGGGTCTGCTGCGCATTGGCGATCTGAAGGCCGGGAACGTCGTTGATCAACCGCAGAGCGGTCTTCGTCTCGATGTCCTTCGTGCCGATCCGATCCATCAGCACCTCATCGATGTAGAGGTCGGTGAGGAGGAACGGCTTTTCCGATCGCCAATGGCGCCGATGCAGGTGCCTGTAGGCCGGTGCGAGTTCCCCGATCGGATATGCGATCCGTTCGAGCTTCACGTTCGGTTCGTTCGAGAGAATCTCGATCCTGGCGTCATGGTTGGGCCTAAGGAGGCCGGCCCAATTCGTGTCGACGGCACACCACAGTTCCTCCTGCGGACGCCGACGCACGAAGGTGCCCTTGGCGCGATAGCGCTCGATCAGGCGCTCCTCTTCGAGGAAGTCGAGCGCCTGCCGGATCGTGGCCCGAGCGACGCCGAACTCAGCCGCGAGTTCATCCACGGTCGGGATCTGGCTCCCGAGCGGCCAATGCCCGGCTTCGATCCGGCGGCGGAACAGGGTCGCGAGCTGGATGTAGCGGGCGATGGCGCTGCGGCCGAAATCCACCGGCGCCTTGGCTTGGTCGGTCATGAAGCGAGCTACTCCCGTTCTCTAACAAGGCTGGCGACCGGCCGGATCCTCGAAGCCACACACCGATGCCCGGTTCGTTCTCCAGGCGCCGCCCAGCAACCATAGCACATCTGATCCACTCTCGGGTCGGCGGGCGAAGTCCGGCCGCCTTTGCGACGGGCGTTCACTCCTCCGCCGCCACAGCGCGCACGGTCCGAAAGCTCGGCAGGAGGATCAGCGCCAACAGGATGATGGCCGCGGCTAGGAACGCGAGGCTGATCGGATTTAGAAAGACGCCCGCATTGCCGCCGGACAGAAGCATCGCCCGCCGCAGGTTCTCTTCCATCATGGGGCCGAGGATAAACGCGAGCACGAGAGGCGCGGGGGGGCATCGGAGCAGCGCCAGGATGACGCCGAGAACTCCGAACCCGGCCATCAGCGCGATTTCGAACGCGCTCGTGTTGACCGTGTAGATCCCGATGCAGCAGAAGACGAGAATCGCGGGGAACAGGATCCCGTAGGGAACCGCAAGCAGGTACACCCAGAGCCTGATGAGCGGCAGGTTGATCGCGAGCAGCATCAGGTTACCGATCCACATGCTGACGATCAGCCCCCAGAACAGCTCCGGCTGCGCCGTCGCGAGGTTGGGACTCGGTGCGATACCATGGATAAGCATGGCACCAGCCATCATGGCCATCACCGAGTTGCTGGGGATGCCGAGCGCCAGCATCGGAATGAACGACGCTTGAGCGCCCGCGTTGTTGGCGGCCTCCGGGGCCGCCACGCCCTCGATTGCGCCCTGGCCAAAGCGCTCGGGCGTCCGGGACAGACGCTTCTCGACCGAATACGCCGCAAAGGACCCGATCATGGCGCCCCCGCCCGGCAGGATGCCGAGCATCGCGCCGATCGCGGTCCCTCGGACGGCAGCGGGCCAGGCCAGGCGGAAATCGCTCCGCGTGATCCGCAGCGTCGAGATCTCGTGCTTCCGCGCCGGCCCGGCCTCCTTCTTGGTGAGGTTCAGAACGATCTCGGCGATGCCGAACACGCCCATGGACACGACCGCAATCCCGATCCCGTCGCGCAGTTCCGGCACCCCGAAGGTGAATCGGTTGAGGCCCGTGTTCACGTCCGCTCCCACGAGCCCCAACAGGAGGCCGAGGAAGATCATGGAGATCGAGCGGAGCGGGGAGCCGTGGGCGAAGACGACGGCCGCGATCAGCCCCAGCACCATCAGCGAGAAGTACTCCGCGGGCCCGAACTTCTGCGCGACCGCGGTCAGGGGCGGGCTGAAGAACGCGATGAGTAGGGTGGAAAACGTCCCTGCGAAGAACGAGGCGAGTGCCGCCGTCGCGAGCGCCGCGCCCGCGCGTCCGCGCCGGGCCATCTCGTAGCCGTCGATGCAGGTGACGACGGAGGACGACTCGCCCGGAAGGCGCATGAGGATCGCGGTCGTAGAACCGCCGTACTGCGAGCCGTAATAGATGCCGGCAAGCATGATGAGGGCGCCGGTGGGCTGCAGGTAATAAGTCAACGGCAGCAGCATGGCCATGGTCGCGATCGGACCAAGGCCCGGAAGCACGCCGATGAAAGTGCCGATCGCCGCCCCGAGGAAGCAGTACCACAGGTGGGACGGGGTGAGTGCGGCGCCGAAGCCGAGCGCGAGGAGGTGGACGATGTCCGTCATCGCGGCCACACGGGAATCGGCAGCTTCAGGACGTAGCCGAACAGCAGGGCGCAAAAGCCCGACAGTGCCAGCGCAATCAGCGGCGCACGGCGCCAGCTCATCGGGGATTGGGCCGCAGAGCCCACGAGGGCGGTCGCGAACGCCGCCGCAAAGAGGCCGAGCCGGTCGATCGTCGCGGCGAAGATCAAGATCGCGCAGGTGATGCAAAGCAGGGGGCGCAGGGCGACGCGAGGAAGTCGCCAGCCGCCGACGAGGAGACCGCGCGCGATCCCGAGGCCACCGAGCACGAGTAGCGCCCACGCCACCACCTGGGGCACGTATCCCGGCCCCATGTTGAACGCCGTGCCGGGCGCATAGCCCCGCGCGATGAATATCCCGACAAGGCCAAGGGTCGCGAACAGCGCGCCGGAGGCCGCCTCCACGGCGCCCTCGCCGGCCTCCGGCAGGTCGCCATCGCCGCCCGCTCCGGCAGGAGGCTCATCTGGAACGTTCGTCATGGATCCCCCAGTGCGCGGCTTGCCTCCGGCGCGCCTTAAATACTATGGTCTAGTTCTATAGTCTATCGAACACGGCACATAAGCGGGCGGCCGCACGCTCCCGTAGCGGCCGCCGCCAGCAGGATGAAGGCATGCCCATCGCCCGTGTCGCCACGTACCCGATCGACCAGCCCCTGTCGGATCCCGAGTGGCGCTTCGCGAAGGGCGGCATCGCGCGCGTCCTCGGCCATGCCATTGAGCTCACCAACGACGCCGGCGTCTCGGGCTACGGGTACATCCGCGGGATGCCGCCCTGGACTGAGCCGGTCGGCGCCCTCAAGCAGACGTTCGACTATCTGGCCGATATCCTTCCGGGCTCCGACGACACGGCCATCAGCGCCGCGATGGATGCTCTCGATGCCCGGCTCGTCGGCGTGCCGACGGTTAAAGCCGGCATCGAATGCGCCCTCTACGACCTGCGCGCGCGCACGCTCGGGATCCCGCTTCACGACCTCTTCGGTGGCCGCCGGAACGACGCCTTCCCGAACACCCGCATCGTGCCCTTAAAGCCGCCGCCACAGATGGCGGCGGTCGCCGAGGGGCTTGTCGGCGCCGGCTTCCGGCACCTGAAGGTCAAGGTCTCCGGGGATCCGACGCTCGACCTCGACCGGGTGCGCTCCGTGCGCGAGGCGGTCGGCTCCGAGGTCCGCCTGATGATCGACGCCAACGAATCCTACACGCCTGCGCTCGCCATCGCGACGATCAACCGGATGGAGCGTTACAGGATCGACCTCGTCGAGCAGCCGACGCCGGGTCAGGATATCGACGGGATCTCACGGGTTGCGCGCGCGGTCGCCGTTCCCATCGAAGCGGACGAGAGCGCCCAGGACTTTCCCTCGATCCTCCGGCTGCTGAGCGATCACAGCGTCGAGTCAATCAACCTCCGTGTTCCAAATCTCGGCGGCCTCACGCAAACTATGCGGGCCGTCGCCTTGTGTCAGGCTGCGGGAGTCGGGTTCCGTTTCGGAGCGATCTTCGGTTCAAGCATCGTGCACGCTCATACGCTTCACCTCGCCGCTTCACTCCCGGCGCCGCGCTTTCCGCACGAATTCTCCGAGATGGCGCTGCTGCACAACGATCCGTTCTCGGGCCTCGTTCTGGAGAACGGGGTCGTCCGCGTGCCCCGCGGTCCGGGCACGGGCCTGTCGTTCAACCCCGCAGCCCCCGATCGACCGGCATAGCCTGCATCAGCGAACGCGATGCGCCGCCGGCGCCCGGGAGAGGCCCCATCTCCGCGAGGTGCACCATCCATCACTCGAACTTGAGCCCGGCCTCGCTGATGATCTTGGCGTAGATGTCGCGATCGCCTTGGACGATCTTGGAGAAGCTTTCCCCGGGCATGTAGGCCGGCTCGCCGCCCAGCGCGCGGAGCTTGTCCTGCGTCGCCGGATCCGCGAGCGTCTTGGCCAGGCTGGCGCTCAGCTTGTCGGCGATGGCGCCGTCGAGATCCTCAGGCCCAAACAGCCCCGTCCAGGAATGGGCGATGAACTGCGGGAAGCCGCTCTCCTTCATGGTCGGGACGTCCGGAAAATCGGGCGAGCGCTTCTCGTTGGTGGTCGCGAGGATGCGGATCTTGCCAGCCTTGCCGAGGTCTCCGAGCTCGCCGCCGATCATCAGCGGGACGTGACCCGCCACGATGTCGTTGAGCGCCGGGCCGCTGCCGCGGTAGGGGATGTGTTTGAGAGGAGCCCCCGATGCGATGCCGAGGAGCTCGCCGACCAGGTGGCTGTAGGTTCCAATCCCGGACGATGCGTAGCCGATCGTGCCGGGCTTCGCCTTGGCGAGGGTGACGAGTTCTCCGATCGACGCTGCCGGGAGGCCGGGATAGGCGCCGATATAGGTGAATCCCTCGATGATGCGCGCGACGGGTTTGAAGTCCTTGATCGGATCGTAAGGGAGCTTCTTGTCGACGTTGGGCAGAATGGCGAGCACGCCTGCGGGCGCGAGGAGGAGGGTGTGTCCGTCCGGTGCGGCCTTCGCGACATAATCGGCGCCGATGCTGCCGCCGGCACCGGCACGGCTCTCGACGAGGAAGGGTTGCCCGAGGTCCTTGCCGAGCGAGTCTGCCAGAATGCGTGCGACGGCTTCGACGCGACCGCCGGGAGCGAAGGGAACCACCAGCCGGACCGGCTTCGTCGGGTAGCCCTGCGCCACAGCCGTCGCGACGCCGGCCAGCAGCGCTGCCGCGGCACCCACCCCGATCATCAAGGATCTCAGTAGCATCGTTCCCTCCCAGTCGCTGGCCCAAGCGCTAACGGACATTAGGCTAGCGTTATAGCTTTTAGTGAAGCACTATGGTAGGAAATGGCAAATCAAAAAATGGCCTAGAGGAGGATGATATGCTGAGAAGAATGTTCGGTATCGCGCTCGCGGGCCTTGCTCTCTGCGGAGGGTTCGGCCTTCCCACAGCGGTCAGCGCGCAAAGCTACCCCGAAAAACCCGTCCGGATCGTCGTGCCCTTCGCCCCCGGCGGCCGTGTGGAAGGAATCGCCCGCCTTCTCGCCCAGAGCTTTACCGAGCAACTGGGACAACCCTTTATCGTCGAGAGCCGCGCGGGCGCCGGGGGCAGCATCGGTGCCGATTTCGTCGCCAAGTCGCCTAAGGACGGTTACACGCTCCTGCTCGTCTCCGCCGGAACCCACGCCATCCTGCCGAACGTCGACAAGGCGCTTCCCTACGACTCCGTGCGCGATTTCACGCCGATCGCCAATCTCGTCGAAGGCTTTACGTTCATCGGAGCTCACCCCTCCATCGGCGCGGCGACGGTCGCCGACCTCATCAAGCTCGCCAAGGAGAAGCCGGGACAGATCGGCTTCGCGACGTCAGGGGTCGGGACCTACGGGCACTTCGCCGGCGAGCTGCTGAAAATCTCGTCAGGCGCCAACCTGCTCCACGTGCCCTACAAGGGCAGCGGACCGGCCATGAACGACCTCGCGGCCGGCCATGTTCCGCTGATGGTCGCAGGAGAGCTGGTCGAGCTCGGCAAGGCCGGCAAGATCCGGATTCTCGCGACCACGAACGAGCGCCGCTGGCACGAGTTGCCGGAGGTGCCGACGATGAAGGAGGCGGGCTTCCCGCAGTTCACACTCCATTCATGGATCGGGCTAGCGGGACCTGCCGGGCTCCCGCCAGACGTCGTCGCGAAGCTCAATGCCGCGGCGGGCAAGGCCCTGGTAAATCCCGACACGATGGAGAAGCTGAAGGGACTGGGCGTGCTGCCCCAGTTCACGACGCCGAATGCCTTTGCGGACCTCATCAAGGCCGACCGGACTGCCTATGCCGACATCGTGAAGTCAGCCGGTCTGTCGTTCTAATCACACAGTGCCGGAGATCGTCGGATCGGTGGCTCGATCAGCCGCCGATCCGAGCCGCGAACCAGCGGCGGGTTCAGGGCACGAAACCATCTGGCTCAGTTCCGCTGATCCCGGAGCGATCATGATAGGCGTGTTCCAGTGATCCAATGGCAGCTTTTGTAACGGGCCGTTGTGTCAAGCTGCCCCGGTATGTCCTGCCGCTAGTGACTTGCTTCTGTCTGTGGTCGGCTTGGTGCCGCCGTCCGCACGGTTGCGTCCAACCTCGGACCCTCGCCCGCCACGGGCGTCGGCGTGGATGCGTCCACCTTTGCTACGAGCCATGAAGTGATGTGATCAAAGGAGCTTTTCCTGCGGCGAATGAGGAGCCATCTCTCGGGCCAAGCCTATACTCGATCCTGCGGGCGCCTCAGGCATATCGCCCGCTGCGATGCCGTCCAGGCCCCGCTATCGGGATCGCTCGTCCCTTCGGAGCAGATACGAGCCGGCGGATCCGCCTGATCTGATCACAGGGGGAGCTTCCGGCTAAGGAAAGGCGAGTTGCCTAAGCCGAACCGCCACGGCCGCTCGACAGCTCGCGATATGCCGATCCGAGGCCCGGCGTTCACCACGACGGCTTCTCGTCGTCCGAAGAGTTCGAAGGGCGGTTGATCCAGGAGCAGGCCGTCGTGCCAATCGGTAACGGCGAGTGCCTGGCAGAGGCGCCCCGGTCCGCTGCACAAAAGGCGCAGGCCCTCGATCCCCCGACGCTCCTGCATCAGGCCGATGCCTGCGGTGGGCTCGAGCGCACGGATGAGAACCGCATTGCCTGCCGGCTCGCTGCCGCAGACGACGTTCAGGCACCAGTGGATGCCGTAGGAACGGTAGACGTAGGCGCGCCCCGGTGGTCCGAACATCGTGGCGTTGCGCTTTGTCAGGCCCGCGAAGCTGTGGGAGGCGGGATCGTCCCGGGTGTAGGCCTCCGTCTCGACGACGAGCCCGCCGACGCCTTCTACGAGCACCTTCGCTCCGATGAGATCCCGGGCGACGGCGACCGCATCGCGCGCGAAGAACGCGACGCCGAGCCTCTCCCGGATGTCTGTGCCTTGTGCTGAGGACGATCCGAGGTTTTCCATAAGCGGACCCTCTACAGAGCGAGAGCCAGCTGGGGGGCACCTGCCTGCGCCTCCGTATTCAGAGACGACAGAGTGACCCCGAGCAATCGCACGCCCTTGCTGAGAGGGAACAAGGCAGAGAGAAGTTCGAGGATAACCCCTTCAATGATGGACCGACTGTCAATCTGCTCTGCCAAGGAGCGGCTGCGGGTGATTTGATCGAAGTCGGCGTACCTAACCTTAAGCGTCACGGTCCGCCCCCGCACGCCCGACTGCTCGCAATAACGCCAAACCTTGTCGATGATGGGCTGCAATTCCACACGCATAGCCTCGAGGGTCATTAGGTCCTGAACAAACGTATTTTCAGCCCCGATGGACTTACGGATCCGGTTAGGCCGGACCGGCCGGTCATCGATCCCTCTTGCGATGGAGTAGTAGTGGCTGCCTGCCTTGCCGAAGTGCTCCTGCAGGAAGGCGAGCGTCTGCTGCTTCAGGTCCCAGCCAGTGAAGAGGCTGAGCTGGTTCATCTTCGCGGCTGTCGCAGGGCCAATGCCGTGGAACTTGGCCACAGGTAGTGCTTCCACGAAAGCTGGCCCCGTCTCAGGCGTGATCACGAACAGGCCATCTGGCTTGCGCTGGTCTGAGGCCATCTTGGCTAGGAATTTGTTGTACGACACGCCAGCGGAAGCCGTTAGGCTCGTCTCCTGCAAGATCTTGGCTCGGATCTCCTGTGCGATCTGCCTAGCAAAGAGGACGCCCTTCAGGTTCTCAGTGACATCGAGGTAGGCTTCATCGAGGGAGAGCGGCTCGATGAGCGGCGCATATTCGGCGAAGATTTCTCGGATCTTGAGCGACACGACCCTGTAGACGTCGAACCGGGGCGCCACGAAGATTAGGTTAGGGCACTTCCTGCGTGCTGTGACCGAGGGCATGGCCGAGTGGATGCCGAACCGACGCGCCTCGTAGCTTGCGGCAGCCACCACGCCCCGCTCCCTAGAGCCGCCGACAGCCACCGGCTTCCCACGGAGCTCCGGGTTATCCCGTTGCTCGACAGAGGCATAGAACGCATCCATGTCGATGTGGATGATCTTGCGCAGCAGTACAGGCGCTTGGCTCACGAAGAGGCTGTCCGTTCCCTGCTCGCCACGCCCGATCCGGCGCTTAGCAGTGGCGCTGCACTTATAGCCGCCCTCCCTCTAGCCCGCCACCATCAAGGCCTTGTCGGCCCCGCTTTGAGGCTCGTAAAGGCTGAAGTGGTGTAGATAGCGAGCGCCGTCCAGATGGCCCCAAAGGCTATACCCTGGCTCCAGCTGAAGGGCTCGCCATAGGCAAGGACGCCGAGGACCAGCTGGCCCGTCGGTGAGAGATACTGCAGGAGGCCGATCGTCGAGAGCTTCAGCCGCCGTGCGGCTTCCGCAAACCAGATAAGTGGCGCAGCCGTGCTCACGCCCGTGAGGAGAAGGAGACCATTGAGCGCCAGGTCACCACGCAGCAGGGTGCTGGATCCTGCTGCAATTGTCCAAACCACGTAGGCGGCGGCGAACGGCACGAGGACAAGCGCCTCCACGCAGAACCCGGTGAGCGCCGTCACCGGTACCACCTTCCGGACCAGCCCATAGAACCCGAAGCTCACCGCCAGCGATAGGGCGACCCATGGCAAGGAGCCGGGGGAGACCGCCAGGATGAGAACACCGAGGGTCGCGAGGAGGCAGGCAGCGATCTGGGCAGCCTGCAGGCGTTCCCGCAGGAACAGGACCCCGAGTACGACATTCACGAGCGGGTTGATGAAGTAACCGAGGCTCGTCTGCACCAGATAACCCGCATTCACGGCCCAGATGTAGACGAGCCAGTTGATCGCCACGAGCCCTGATGAAACTGTAAGCATGGCAAGCCAGCGGGAGGGCCTGAGAACCTCCCGAAGCAGGCTGCCTTCCCCGCGCATCCAGAGCAGCCCGCAGGCGAACACGCAGCCCCACAGGATGCGGTGCGCCAGGATCTCGAAGGCCGGAACGCTCCCGAGCATCTTGAAATGGATAGGGACCAGGAGCCCCCAGGCTGAGAAGGCGCTGAGCGCGTAGATCACACCCGTGCTCAGACGCTTCCTATCAGGTGGAGGCGCGGATGCTGACATTTGCGGCGGGTCTCATCGTTCAGAGTAACTCAAGATGAACACTCAGTGCCCTCCCGGTTGAATAGCTGATTGCTGCCATTCCGGTACCGGCCAAACCCCGTCATGCGCCGCCGCAACCATGCCTTGGAAACTTGTCTGCTGATAGAGGCTCGCCAAACATAGGTGCCGCGACCTCAACCTCATGGATTTGCCGCGAGTCGCACCAGTCGCTAATTGGGCGGCAGGTGACGTGAAGAAAAGGCCCGTGCGGTTCCTACCGTGACCTTGTCCTCTTCTCCAACATTGTTTCGAAAAATTGGCCGACGAGCTTCCTTCTCAAGACGGCGCAGGTGCTTCGGCGTGATGTCACTCCGATCCGCTACTCGCCGGACCCGCTGTTCAACCTGCTCATAAACCGTCGTAGCAGTGCGCTCCTCAACGCTAGACGCGGCTGACGCGATGTCGGCGGGACCATCCTGCTTCGACGTCGGAGGTTCAGAGTCCGTTGGAGCTGCCTGCCCTGGTGCAGATGACCATGGGGTGTGCCCCTCCAGCGTGTCCAGGAGGGCTTCCAACGCCTGGTTTGTGATCTCGATCTCTCGGACGGCAGGCCGGCCGTTCAGCGCCAGGCTGCTGGTATCGAACTCAGCTCGGTGTGTGATCTCGGGGCCGAACCAGGCAGGTGGGTCGGAGAGATCCTCGACCGGCATCGTGAGCACATCCACACCGCTCGGCACTAGGAAGTGCTCGAGCACAGCGACGCGATTGCCGCCGACGGGTACGATCATCCGATCGAACGCTACCCTCCCGGCTGCAGCTTCCATCAAAGCCTCGGCCTGGGAGTGGGGGATGACCGCCGGCTCCTCGGCCACGAGGCCATCCTCACCTCGTTTGGCGAGAACGAGCGCAGCCTGCTCCCGCTCCACCCGCACGAGACAGGTCTGATCCTCAGGCGATGCGAAGTACCCCTCAACGATCCTGTCTGTGTGACGGCTCTCTCGCATCAGCAAGCGCACAAGCGAGGGTGCGATCAGAAAGCGACGTTCAACAGCCATAGATCCCCTGGAGGATAGCCTGTGCCCAGCTTAGCAGACAAGCTGGAGGACCGGGAGAGATCTACGTTCACGTGACGGAGGTCGACAGGCGCTTCCCACACCTATTGTGACGAGCAGACGCCAGCTCGCCGGAACCCATGCATCAGCGTAGCCGAGCGGAGGCTGCTCCGCTCATCGAAGCTCCCAATCGTACCTGTGACACCACGGCGTGGGGTTAGGACCTGAGGAGGCCCTCCTCGAATGCTGCGGTGTAGACAGCCGGACGCGTGATGTAGGGATAGTGACCGCCCACGGGCAGGCGCAGGAGCCTGGCTCCGGGGTAGCGGCGACGCACATCCTCTCGGCCCGCAGGCGAGATCAGCGGATCGTCCTCGCAGTCGATGATCGTCATCCGGCTGGGAGGCACCTGAAGGGGCGGCACCTCGCCCCCACCTGCGACAGCAAGCACCCTCGCTTTGAGGGCCGCGGCCGGGATGAGTCGCCGGCCGCTCTCGCGCAGGATCTCCTTCACCGTGCGAAAGATCGGCTCCGGCTCGCTCCAACTCTCCACGGCACTGAGCACCGCGGCATGATGTGCCTCGGCTGACATCTGCCGGAGCGCTTCCACAGGCTTACGTGAAGGGTTGGACACGTACGGGTCACACAACGTGTTGCCCAGGACGAGGCTCTCCACCCGCTCCGGGTACTGAACGGCAAACCATTGCGCCAAGTAGCCGCCCAGCGACGAGCCCAGAAGATGGGCTTGCCCGAGCCCGAGGTGGTCGAGCAGGGCGGCGAGGGCGTCGGCGAGGTCCCTGATGTTGTCGACGGGCGGGTAGGTGACCGAGATGATGCGGATGCGATCGCCGAGGGCTGCGATTTGCTTCCAGAAAATTTGCGCAGTGCCGAGGGTGCCCGGGAGCATCACAAGAGCAGGTGCGCCGGCCGGACCCGCGGTCTCGATGATGCCCCAGGTGTGACCGGCGACGGTCTCATGGCGCTCTGGATGCGCGCGCGAGAACTCTTCAAGGCACATCTTCGATAACCTCTCGAATTGGCGGCAACTCGCTTCATCACCCGCAGCGGGCTCAGTGGCGTCTGCGTTGTGCCGGCCACGAAGCAGTCGGACGGCAGATCACAGGAGCCGACAGCACCGACCTTGTCCCAAGATGCCTGCTCCACAGCATCACATTCCGCCGACCCTGTGTGAGGGGATAGCCGTAGTTGGCCACCGAGGTGATGACGGGCCTGCTGTCGAGGAAGTCCGGGTACCCTACGGTGATGCGCACAACGTGGGGCGTGCCCGTCGATGATGCCGCGCAGCAGGTGTTCTTGCGGGAACGTCCTCCTTCAGAAGAGGATGTTACATAGGACGCGAAGCACGCTTCGCTAAGCATTGCCCCCGCCCGCTATCAAATTGTAACCGGGAAGGTCTCCGGCCGAGCCTCCATTGCGAGCAGAGCCGCATTCCGCTTCGCTAGCGTCTCCCGGTACTCTTGCGCCTCGATGTCCTTGAAGAATGGAGCACCCGGCGCCAGCTGCTTCACGGCAGCCTCAACGTCATCGATCTTGGCGCGGAAGAACTCCTTACGGTAGTTTTGTGCATTCACGCGGGTCGGCTCGAAGGTGCTGTGGAGCGCCTTCTCCAGGGCCGGCGCGTCGTCGCTGTAGATGATGGCGTGTGTGTCGAACGCAAACGGCACGCTGGCATCCCCGAGTTCCCGCACCCGATCGGTCGGATCCAAGCGGCGCGTGAGCCCGATCTTGATCACGTCGTCACCAAACGAGCCGACGTTGGAGATGATGTAGACATAGCCCGAGCGGGTCTTCTCTGCCATAGCCTGCGCACGGAGCACCTTAGCGTGCGCGTCTTCCAACTCCCTTTCAAGCACGGCAATCTGACCGGAATAAGCATCCAGCTGCGCGCCGACGCTCTGGGCGGCCGCCGTCTTGGCCTTCTCGAGCATGCGCTGGTAACGAGCCTCTTCCTCCTCTGCGCGTTCAAGGTCACGAATCAGCTTCTGCTCCTCACGGGCGAGACGCGCCGCCTCGGCCTTCTCCTCGCGCTCGGCCTTTAGCTTCTCCCGGTACTCATGTGTGAGGCGAAGCTCCCGGAGCTTGAGGTCCAGGTAGCCTTTAGTGATTGTGGTGAAGTTCGACTCGCTCAGTTTGTCGATCTGCTCCTGAGCGTTGAGGATTCGCTTCTCCATCGCATTGGCGTTGTTCCAGCGCGTATTGGCGATGGCCGCTTCGCATTCGTTGTTGAAGGCGCGCAGTGTCAGGCGGATGTTCCTGTTGGTCATGGTCTGCCCGTTGATCAGCCCCCATTGGGTGGTCCGGTGTGAATGTTAGTTGAGGGTCGGCCTCTGCGCCACTGCGACTGGCCTGCTAGGCCAAGCCGCCATAGCGGGGACGAACACCTCAGGCGCGGGCGGCCGGTAGCCCAACGAGGCGTGCGGCCGCTTCGTGTTGTAGTGGATGCGCCAGCTCTCGATGATGATCTGAGCCTCCCGCAGGCTGTAGAAGAGCTCCCCGTCGAGCAGTTCGTCTCTCAGCCGCGCGTTGAAGCTCTCCACGTACCCGTTCTCCCACGGCGAGCCCGGAGCGATGTAGGCTGTCTTGCCTCCCACAGCCGTGATCCACGCCTGAACCGCCTTGGCGACGAACTCCGGCCCGTTGTCGGAGCGGATATGCCCCGGCACCCCACGCAGGATGAACAGGTCCGAGAGCACGTCGATCACGTCGGCAGCTTTGAGCTTGCGAGCCACCCGGATCGCCAGACACTCGTGCGTGAACTCGTCGATCACGTTCAGCATCCGGATCTTGCGGCCATCGTGGGTGCGGTCCTCGACGAAGTCATAGGACCAGACATGGTCGCGGTGCTCCGGTCGCAGCCGGATGCAGGAGCCGTCTGTCAGCCACAGGCGTCCTCGCTTGGGCTGCCGGGCCGGGACCTTCAGCCCCTCCTGGCGCCAAATCCGCTCCACCCGCTTGTCGTTCACAAGCCAGCCTGCCTCCCGCAGGAGGGCGCTGATCTTCCGGTAGCCGTAGCGGCCGTACCGGCGGGCGAGCTCGATCAGGTCAGCCCTGAGCCTCTCCTCGTCGTCTTTGCCCCGCGGCACCTTGCGCTGCGTGGAGCGATGCTGACCCAGAGCCCGGCAGGCCCGGCGCTCGGAGACGTTGAGGGTCAGCACGATGTGGTCCACACAGGCGCGGCGGCGGGCGGGGCTCAGAAGTTTCCCCGTGCCGCCTCCTGGAGGATGAGCTTGTCGAGGGTGAGATCCGCGATAGCTTTCCTGAGGCGCTGGTTCTCGGTCTCGAGCTCTTTCATCCGGCGTACCTGATCCGACTTGAGCCCGCCGAACTCCTGACGCCAGCGGTAGTAGGTCACCTCCGTGACCCCGATGCTGCGGATCGCGTCTGCTACGCTCTGGCCTTGCGACACCAGTACGTCCACTTGGCGCAGCTTGGACACGATCTCCTCAGGCTTGTGTCTCTTCCTCGACATGGGTCCATCCTCCATGGGTTCTCAACCCATACTTCAGGGTGGGCCACTTCAAAGGGGGACGATCACCGAGCGGGCTCCAGGGCTGCGTGACAATCCCGTGCGCGGCGTAGAAGGCGCGCACGTCCTACTGCTGGAACCGCGGGTGGAGCTCGATTTGGTTCAGGGCCGGCACGACGCCGGTCTCGCCGATGAGGCGCTCGAGCGTCGGGATCGTGAAGTTCGACACCCCGATGGAGCGTGCCCTCCCCTCCTCCTTCAGGCGGATGAAGGCGCGCCAAGTGTCGAGGTAGCGGCCTACGACAGGGCGCGGCCAGTGGATGAGGTAGAGATCCACCTCGTCAAGCCCCAGCCGGCCGAGGCTCTCGTCGAAGGCTCGCAGGGTCTCGTCGAAGCCGTGGTTGGGATTGGCGAGCTTCGTCGTGATGAAAAGCTCGTCCCGCGAAAGGTCGCGAGCCGCGACCGCCCGGCCGACGCCTTCCTCATTGCCTTAGACGGCGGCCGTGTCGACCGGCTTGTAGCCCGCCTCAAGGGCGTGCCCAACGACGGTGGGTGTCTGGTCGTTGGGAACCTGCCAGGCACCGAGGCCGAGCTGAGGCATGGTCCGTCCGTCGTTCAGAGTCAGCGTAGGTTGATCCGGCATAGTGGGGTCCCAGTGCGCCTCGGGCACTGGCTCCGCCGGTGGAGCCAATCCGGTCCGCTCATCTAGGCTCAGATGAGGAGAAAGCGAAAAGCCTGAGAGACCGCGATCGACTCCGCCGAATTCAGGGCGATTCGGCCATGTACGGGCGTGATGACCCCATTGCGCCCTTCGCCCCCGGAGCCTAGTTGCTACTTCATGTGATATGCTGCCGCACCGTATCGTCCCGGCTCGGATGGTCAGCAGCGTATGATAGGAGCCTGGAACATCCAGATGGATTGGGGGTACCTGTGGGGGTACCGTCTCGCACCTCTATCTGAAAACTCCTGTCATTTCAGAGTATTGCGGGCGAACAGTGAATTACTCTCTCTCCGCCAGGCCTTCGCGATCCCGTCTCCCCTTGCAAGATCGAGCTCCGAGACAGAAGCCTCGGGCGACAGGCGCCACGCGCTGCCCCTCGCGGTATGCCCCACGCGCCTGAGGGCAGACCTTGGAGGATGTGAGAGGATGAGCGGCCTTCTCGACACCCTTGTTCGGGCTCTCCAGGCCCAAGCCGCCAGGAGCCGCGGGTTCCTGTCGGACGCCATGGCGCACGCCCTGGCGCGGGTGGCCGTGGAGACGATCCGACAGCACGAACGCGGGGGTGCGGCAGGGAATGAGGACCACCGGGAGTCCGGCGAAGAGATGTGGGAGCCCACGGGCGAACTGCGGTGGTTCACGGAGCGCCCGGACCAGCCGCTGAAGCTGCAGCAGGCATACAGGGCCCTGGGTAGTGGCGAGGTCGCCTGGAGAGATGTTCCGCTGGTGCTCGGTCAGCCCCGCGCATAGGGCGTTGCGACCCGGACGTGAAAAGGCCCCGGCCATGCCGAGGCCCTTCCATGGGATTGCGACCAGCCGCGCTTACCCGTGCGAACGATGCCCGTGCCTGCCCTGTCCGTGGCGGCCATTGTTTCTCCTGCGGGCCCGTTTGCCTTTGGGTTCGTCCATCCACTCCGCATTGCGGCCCGAGCGGCCGCCGAACATCATCCAGGCCACGGCAATTCCCAGCGCGCCCGCCGCGGCCAGGCCCGCGAGCGTCACCCCATCGAGCCTGCCGATCGCCCGACGGCCTTGGCGGTAATACTCCTCGCCGTGCTCATAGGCATCGTCCCACAGGTCGGACGCCCGTTCCGTGACGCCGCCGACCATGTCCCCGGCCTGCTCATAGAACGAGCCGCCGCCCGATTGGTGACCGGAGTCGCGCCCCCTGCCCTGAGCGCCTGACTGCATGTTACCGTTACGACCGCCTGCCATTGGATTCCTCCGTGATGTAGGGCTCATGAGGCAGCCGGGTCTGAGCGGCGTGTCACGAGCCGTGCCGAGAGAAACGCACTCCCGCCGTCTCGAGTTCTGATGCACGCGCCGGCAAGCGTGGCGGTGCGCGGCCGAGTCACTCCCAGCAGCGCCGTGGATCGCCCGAGCGCAGGCCTCCCGTACCCTTGCGCATCCAAGCGGCCATCGCCCGCCGCCGGGCGATGATCGTCAACCCCGGGGATCTCCGAGTCCTGCCCCTGCGGCCGGCAGGAGCTCGCCCGAGGCGCATATGCCCGCAGAGGAGCCGGAACGAGGATCGCGCCGTCATCCTTCGCGGCCGGAAGCCGGCTCCGACCCTCGCGTCCACCACGTGCCGGGAGGTGATGTGCCGGCGTCGCGGGCGTGACGACGCGCGTCGTCATCACCTCAGGTGAGGCAGGTGACGCCGGGACAAGGTGTGCCAGAGGGAACGCGGGCGCTCGGGATCGAGGAGTTCGTGGTCCGCCAGCGCCTTCTCGGCCTCGTTGATTGTCGGCGGAACGAAGCGCCGAAGGGAACGTCCGGGCCCCGAGAGCCCGTCGATCGCCGCGATCAGCGACCGCCGCTCGGACACGATGGCAGCGACATCGTCGACGGACACGCCAAGATGCTCCGCCATCAGCTTGGAGCGAAAGTTTCGGATCGCATCGGACAGGTGCGTGTCGTCGTCATCCGCCTCGAGCGCGAGGTCGCACTCGGTATCATAGCCCATCGAGCGGTTGTTCAGGTTGGACGAGCCGACGCGGAGCAGCCGGTCGTCGACGATCATGATCTTCGCATGGACATAGATCGGCTGCTCACCCGCCGTGACGGGCGTATAGAGCCGCAGGCGACCGAAGCGGTCGCTCCGTCCGAGCATGGCCAGAAGACGGGCCCGGGCCGAGCCCATCGCCTCCTCCTCGAGCCAACCTTCGGCGGATTCCGGATTGATGATCACGAACTCGGGTCCGTCCGCCTCGCCCAGGCGCCGGGCGATGGCTTCCGCCACGGTGCGGGAGGCGAAGTACTGGCTCTCCAGGTACACGCTTCTGCGGGCCGACGCGATCGCGGCGACATACAATGCCTCGACCTCGCGGACCTCCTTCTGGCCTGCATAGGCCGGGCTGGTCCGCGCGATCGCGACCGCCACGTCGGCGATGTCGACGGGAAGGTCGTCCGGCCACGGATCCGAACCGGCCGGCGGCGGCGACAGGACCTGCCCCGATGCGTGCTTCCAACGCGCGCGGGCGTGATCGCCGAAAGCCTTCGCGGCGGCTCCGCTGACCGCCGTGGTGGCGTCATGCCACGGCCCATAGGCGCGCTTCGTGAAAGGCCGGCGGCGGCGGGGATCGTCGTCGCGGTGCTCCGATGTGTCCCAACGATCGGCCGTCATGTCGATGCCGCCGCAGAAGGCAACGGCATCGTCGATCACGACGATCTTGTGGTGGTGTGTCGCGCCGGCCGGGTGAGCGCCATCCAGCTTGAAGGTGATGCGCTCGTGCATGGCCCATTGCGCGACCCGGAAGACGGTCGTGCCGCGCCACAGGGCCTTCATCATGCCGAGATCCCAGTTCAGGATGTTGATGTGAAGGTCCGGCTTGGCCTCGACAAGCCACGTCAGGAACGCTCCCAGATGCCTGGGGTGCGCACCTCTTTCGCTCGTCGGATCGAGGACGATACGCGTGTCGAAGTCCCACCCGATCATGAGGATGGAATGCTGCGCCTTGAGCATGGCCGACTGAGCGGCCCGAAAGTAGTCGGCGGCGTCGACGATCAGGGCGACACGGTCGGCGTGCTCGATACGCCAGCATGTGTGACCGGGCCGCAGGACCTGCACTTCCGTTCCCTCCGACCTTCCGTCGCGCTGCACGGTCGGCCCTTTGTCGCCAGCGTGGCCGTATCTGGACCGACGTGGCTATCAACGGGCGCGGTCATCCGCGGTTCCGCAGGCGAGCTGCGGGCGCAGCATCGGTCCGATCAGGGCCGGACCAGACGTTCCTCGCGCCGCAGGGAGCGACGCATGTCCCCACCCTGAGCGGACGCCAAGTCGACGGGTCGGATGTCGCAGGAACGACCATTCTACTCCAGTCGGCATCGTTCCGCCATCGGCAGGGCGGCACGGCTTCGCGGTCCAATCCAACCTGGCCGCCCGCGCGGATGTGGGTTCCCGGCGCCGTCGAAGAACCGGCCCAGGCGAGTGTCCATGACGAAGCCCCGGCTCGCGGCCACTCTGGGGGCAGCGGCGCAACCTCAAGCGCCGGGCGTGCTTGCAGTACGCGCGAGACGCGTTGGCCGGACCGGCAAGGTGACGGGGCAAACGGGCGTCGGAATGGGCGTTGTCGTGATCTCCGGTCCGGCGCGTCCTTCGGCGAGATCGACCCAAACGAGCCAGTTCCCGTCGTCCCGGCGCTCGTGATCTTCGCGGAAGTGGCTGAGACGGGACTCCGTGCGGAACAGCGAAGCCTTCAGGATGAACTGAGCAGCCAGAAGCATCGCCTCCGTTTCCTTCAGGCGGACAAGCTCGTGCGTGTGCGGGGCCTCGAGGTCCTTGCTCTGATCCGCGAGTTCGGTCACGCGCTGGAGCGCTTCCTGGAGGCGGTCGCCGCTTTTCAGGATGCCGACGTCGTAGGCGAACATGACGGTTTGGATCTCACGGAGGATGCGGTCCGACTCCGCCGTGGCAGTCGGATTGCAGGGCCGGACCGCCTCGTCGTATGCAAGCTGCACTTCTCCAGCATCGAGGGATGCCGGAGGAAGCAGATCCAGATCCTCCACGGCGCTCCGGCCTGCGATCCAGCCCGTGCCGATGCACATGCCGATGTGAAAGCCGGCGAAATGGTTGGCGCATCCGGCCTGCGCGAGGCCCGCCGCCAGGAGCCCCGGCACGTCCGAGCGACAATCCGCTCCGGTGCGGATGGCCATCTTGGTCATCTGGTTGAGAGGGTAATAGGGCGTCTTGCCGAACATGTCGGTGCGCGCATCGCTCCCGAGCTTGCGGAAGAAGTAGTCCATCCACTTCACATTGCTGCGGATGAAGTAATCTCTCTTGTCTTCGGGAACGCCCGACATGTCCAGGAAGAGCGGAGCGTTGCCCTTGTGCTTCTCCAAAGCCATCGCCTTGGCGATCCGAGGGACGTCCGCCTCGTCGCCCCAATCCGGCTCGTAGCTCCGCATGAAGGGTTCGTCGTGAGCGTTCTTGAACCGCGCGCCCTCCTGGATCGCAAAGGCGATCCCTTCGAAGTAGAACTTCGGCGTGCCGGGGCGGACGTAGCTGAACTCGGCGTTCCGCAGGGCCGCGCCAGCCTTGTAGGCCAGGAGCGTTCCGGTCCCGGTGATGTCGCGGACGAAGCCTGAGCGGAACGTGATCGCATTGGTCGAGACGATCGTGCTCCGCGCTCTGATGACGTGAAACTCACCCGTCCGGCTATGAACGCCGGCCGCACCCTGGACGCGCCCTCCGCGACCGCCGAGCAGGGCCGTCACGAAGATGCGATCGAGCAACTGCACCCCTTCCGCTTCGAGGGCGCGGCGAAGGAGCCAGGTGAACTCGAGCCCTCCTCCCTCCGGGTGCATGACGCGCGTGAGGTCGAGCCCGCGCGTCGGCCGCCGCGCATAGGTGCCGTCCGGAGCGCGCGGGAACTTCATCCCGATCGCCTCGAAATCCTTGAGGCGAGCGAATGAGTCGGCGAGGACGCGGCGCACCAGGACCTGATCGGCGACGCCGTCGTTCCCGGCGATGATCTCCCGCGTGATCCCGTCGAGATCGTCGTCGGGAGCGACCACGATGGTCCAGGCATTGGAGAAGGCCGTATGTCCGGTGCGGCCGATCATCCACGAATCCACCAGCGTGACTCGCGTCCCGCGGGGGGCATGACGCTTGGCGCTGAGCGCCGCCAGGAGACCGCCGGCGCCGCCTCCGACCACCAAGATGTCCGTATCGATGTAGGTGCCGTCGAGGGCGGTCATGTCAACCTCACCACGGGCGCGGACGGTTCTTCACGGACGGATGGACGTCGACGATCCGCTCCGGACAGAAGATCTCGCAGTTGAAGCAGGTGATGCAATGCTCCCGGAACTTGATGACGGGGAGCAGACGTGGCTGCTTCAGCCCGGGCACCTCGATCGCCTGCGGCGCAGGTTCCATGTGGATGACGTCCGCCGGACAGACGAGGTCGCAGATCCCGCAGCCTATGCACTTCTCGATCTCGATGCGTTCGATCATCCGCGCCGGCCCCGCAAGCTCAGTGCTTGATACCCCCTCGGGCATCGAATACAAGCTGATTTATCAAGCTTATTGATCGGATATTTCGAAGAATGGACCTCAAACGCATCCGCAGCTTCCTGGCAGTCGCAGAGCACGGGGGCTTCCGTGTGGCCGCGGAAGCCTTGGGAATATCGCAGCCGGCATTGAGCGCGCACATCGCCGAGCTCGAGGCGGAATTGAAGGTCCCGCTCGTGGCGCGGACGACGAGGTCCGTGCGATTGACCCCCATGGGCGACCGCTTTCTCGCCCGTGCGCGTCGCGCTCTCGACGAACTGCAGACGGCCGCGCTGGAGCTCCGGGACGAGGCCGCCCTCCAGAGGGGGCGCATCGTCGTCGCATGCACGCCGACGCTCGCGGCCCACCGCATCCCGCTCGTGGTCGGGGCCTTCATGAAAGCGTTTCCGGCGATCGCAGTGGAGGTGCTGGACGACGCCGCACCCGTGGTGGAGCGGCTTGTCGCGAACGGCGGAGCCGACCTCGGAGTGGCTCCCCTGCCCGAACGGGCCTCGTCGCTCGGTTGCTCGCCCATCGCGAAGGAAAAGTTCGTTGCCGTCGTTCCGGCGGGCGATCCGTCGGCCGAGCGCCCTCGCGTGGCCTTGCAGGAGCTTGCCGCCCGCCCGCTGATCGCCCTCCCGAGCGGAACGAGCATCCGCGGCATTGTCGAGAAGGCGTTTGCGAATGCCGGCCTCGCCTACGAACCGCTCATCGAAGTTCGTCATCACACCAGCGCGCTGGGCCTCGTTCAAGCCGGCGTCGGGAGCGCCATTCTGCCCGAGAGTGCGCTGTCCCTGCTCGGGCTGCCGAAGATTCGCGTGCTCGACCTCGATCCGGCCGTCGTGCGAGATCTCGGCATCCTGCACCGTCGCGGCGAGGTCCTCAGTCCTGCCGCGAACGCGTTTATCGGGATCCTGCACCAGACCTTTGCGAATGCCGCGGCGAAGGCACCGCATCCCAGGCAACCCAAAGGTCCGGCCGCAACCTCTTCGATCTGATGCTAAATCGGATGAATTGATCGGATTTTAGGATAATTTCATCCTATTGATTTGAGCATTGCATGGGTGTCTACTCGCCTGAACGCTCAGGAAACACCGGCGCAAAGCAGAAGGGAGCGATGCTCGGCGGAGGGGCCGCATGGGCCTTGGACTCGACAAGGGCTCACCCTTGGCACTGCTTCGGCCCAGGAGCCGGCCGACCGTGCGATCGAGCCGTGCGGGACCTGGAACCATGCGGTTTCCCGACTCCGGCGGTGGACGGGAAGCCTCGAAGCGCCCGCGTTCAAGCCCGAGATCCGCTGGATCGATATGCCGGCGCGAGTCAGCCGGCCGTGATCGCAGAGGCGTCCCCATCGGCCTTGCATGCACTCCCGGAGCGATGAAAGCCTCGGAGCTTACGAAGCAGCACAATCAATCAGCCCGGAAGGGCACTGCAAACCGGAGAACACGCATGCGATTTTCTCACAAGAGGTGGATGACCCACAGCGGTCTGGCGGTGCTGCTCGCGGCGCTGGTCGGAGCCGCGGGGGCGCAGGCTCAGGACGCCGCGCAGTACCCTTCCAAGCGCATCAACCTGGTGGTCGGGTTCGCGGCCGGCGGGTTCGCGGACACCGTGGCCCGTACGATCGGGCAGAAGCTGCAAGACAAGTGGGGGCAATCGGTCACCGTCGACAACCGCACAGGGGCCGGGGGCAACACGGCCGCGAGAGCTGTCGCGAGCGCCCAGCCCGACGGCTACACCATTCTGGTGATTACCACAGCCATCGCGATCAACGAGACCCTGTACAAGCAACGCGAATACCAGTTGAACGAGCTCACGGCGATCGCCATGCCCGCGTCCGCGGCCGAATTGCTGGCCGTCCACCCGAGCAAGCCTTCCGGCAGCCTCAAGGAGTTTCTCGGCTGGGCGAAGGACCGGGAGATTACATACGGCACCGCGGGTGTCGGCTCCGGATCCCACATCGCCGCCGAATACTTCTTCAAGACCCTTGGCCAGACCAAAGCCAACCACGTTCCGTTCCGCGGCGGCTCCCTCGCCGTGCAGGCCGCCGTCGGCAACCAGATCGACGCGACCGTATCCTCCTTCGCCTCGTCCGCTCAGGTCAACGAAGGCAAGCTGAAGGGGCTGGCGGTCGCCGGCACGGAGCGATCCGTGGCGATGCCGCAGGTCCCCACCTTCGAGGAGGCCGGCTTCCCGGGGTTCGTGGCCGAGTCGTGGGTCGGCTTCTTCGTGCCGTCGAAGACCAGTCCGGCCATCGTCGAGAAGCTGAACGCGGCCATCAACGAGATCATCTCGGAAGGCCAGACGAAAGAGCACCTCACGAAACTGGGCTTTCAGTTGAAGGTGCGTTCGGCCGCCGAGTCGGGCAGGTATCTCACCTCCGAGGTCGAGAACTGGGCCAAGATGGTGAAGACGGTCGGCGTCACCATCGATTGACCCCTCCAGGTCGAGCAGCACGCGGCCGGTCTTCGCCGGCCGCGTGCGTCCCTTCCCTTGTTGCAGGGTCGCCGACCGGGATTCTAGACTGGGTTCAGTGAGCCTGCTGCTTGGCGGCGGGTGGGGGTTCGCCGCCTGGCGAGTGCCTGCAGCGTGAGCGCCCAGCTTGGATCCGTCAGGTGGATCCAAGCCGCAAGGGGCTGCAGCACGAAACGCGCCCGACCGAGCCGAACGGATTCCGATCAAGCCCCCTCTGCCTGGCTCGCCGCGCGAGACCGGCAACGCGATCGTCCGTATCCTGCGCGGCGGGATCGTCGGCGTCTCTTCCCGCCCCGGCGGACATCCCGCAGCCATGCCGACGACAGGGACGCTGCTATCCAAGAACGATACTTCAGCCTAATTGGCCTCATGCCTGCAAGGAATCCCGTACCGAGGTGGATATGAACAGGGGCGCCGCTCCGCCGGACGACCCGGAGCCGGCGGAGGCCTCGCCGCCTCCCCGAATCGACGTGACGGTGCTGTTCTGGGCATTCCTCCTGGTCGGGCTCTCCGGCTTCGGTGGCGTCTTGCCTTTCGTGCGCCACATGCTCGTCGACAAGCGCCGTTGGCTGACGCCTTCCGAGTTCACGGAGGTGCTTGGCCTGTCGCAACTGCTCCCGGGACCCAACGTGGTCAACATCTCGATCTATGTCGGAGCCCGTTACGCGGGAGCCGCCGGTGCCGCGGCGGCGCTTCTGGGCCTCATGATCCTGCCCATCGCGATCGTCCTCAGCATGGGAGCGGCCTACACCCATTACAGCAACCTCCCGGAGGTCGCGAACGCCTTCCGGGGAATTGCCTCCGCGGCCGCCGGACTGGTGGTCGCCATGGCGATCAGGATCGCCTGGCCGGTGCTGCGCTCGGCGCGCACCATCACGATTGCGGCCCTGGTCTTCATCGCGATGACGGTCCTCAAGGTGCCGCTCGTCTGGACGCTCGCCGTCATGGTGCCCGTCAGCGTCATCTGGATCTGGTGGACGACGCCATGAACGACCACGACAGCCTGTGGGGCTTCGCCATCCACCTTGCGCTCCTGTCCCTGCTGGCGATCGGAGGGGTCAACACCATCATTCCCGAGCTGCATCGCTTCGTCGTCCTGGACCACCCCTGGATGACGAACGAGCAGTTCACCGCTCTCTTCGCCCTGGCTCAGGCGGCGCCCGGCCCGAACGTGATTTTCGTCACCTTGATCGGCTGGCAGGTCGCCGGACTGGCCGGCGCATGCGCCGCGACTCTCGCGATCTGCGGTCCGGCCACGGTCATCGCCTACGCGGTCGCGCGCCTGTCGACGCAATGGCAGCATCTTCGCTGGTTCACCCTTCTTCGCAGAGGGCTCGTTCCACTGACGACGGGCCTCATGATCGCCAGCGCCTGGCTCCTCACGGCGGCATCGGCTCAGAACGTTCTCAGCTATGTCGTGACCGGAGCGACTGCGCTCGCGATGCTGACGACGCGGATCAGCCCCCTCTGGCTCCTCGCCCTCGCAGGAGGGGCGGGCGCCATCGGGATCCTCTGAGCGAAACGGCCGCTCATCGAACCGGCCCGTGAGCGGCTGAGACCTATCGGTCCGGCTCCGGGAAAAGGGGTCCGCGATCGGCATGGGGAGCGCACGAAGGACGGCATCGCGATCGGTCGAACTGAGGTCCTCCCACGAGTCTCCTTCGGTCCTGTGAGACCTGGCAGGAGGACCAGAGCCGTGAGGACGAGCGGATTCACCGGGGATCCAATCGCCATTGTCCCGGATCGCCGGCCGGGACGGCCGCCCGGCCCGTCGCCACTCTTGTATGCAAATTGGATCTTGGCTTGCCGGAGCGGCCGGCATAGGCTGAGATCAAAATCCGCTACAGGATTGCAAAATACCGATCTGGAGGGAGGAACCATGACGAGAACGACACTCGATCCGACGCGCCGCGCCGTCCTTGCCGGCAGCGCCGGGCTGTCGCTGGCCGCTTTCGGCATTCGCCCCTCGCGCGCCGCCACGGAATTTCGGCTGACCCATCCGGCCGACACCTCGCACCCGGTCCATATCGAGGCCGAGGCGATGGTGAAGCGGATCGCGGAGCGGACCAAGGGCGAGGTCAAGATCACGATCTTCCCCAACAACGCGCTCGGCTCGCCCGTCGAGACCGCGCAGCAGACGCGGCTCGGCGCCATCGACTTCATCCTCGGCAACCCCGCGAACCTGGAGGCCCTGTCGAAGACCATCGGGGTCATCAACATCCCCTACCAGTTCGACAATTACGAGCACGCCCACCGCACGCTCGACGTGACCGCGCGGGACTGGGTCTCGCAGCAGCTCAAGACCGCCGGCTTCACCTGGATCTCGAACTTCGAGTGGGGCTTCCGCGCGCTCTCCAACAGCCGCCGCCCCGTCAACACGCCCGCCGACGTCTCGGGCCTGAAGCTGCGCGTCCCGCCGGAGCTCGCCATCAAGGCCGCCTTCGAGGCGCTCGGCGCCAACACCCAGACGATCGCGTTCCAGGAGGTCTACCTCGCTCTCTCGAACAAGACCGTGGACGGGCAGGACAATCCGGTCGCCACCACCTTCGCGGCGAAGTTCTTCGAGGTGCAGAGCCACATCGCGCTGACCAAGCACATCTACGCCTCGATCATGTTCCTCGCGAACCCGCGCTCCTTCGGGCGCCTCACCGAGGAGCAGCGCCAGATCGTGACCGAGGAGGGCACCAGGGCCGGTCAGGCCGCCCGCAAGGGCGTGCGCGACAAGGAGGAGTTCTACCTCGCCGAGATGCAGAAGGCGGGCGTGGCGGTCACCCGCCCCGAGGTGGCGCCGTTCCGCGAGAAGATGGGCCCGGCCTACGACCAGCTCCGCAAGGCGCTCGGCGAGGAGACCTGGACGACCTGGCAGAAGCTCGTCGATCAGGCCCGCGTGGCCTGATCGGGATCTGCTTTCCGCACGCCGGCGGCTCCAGGGCCGCCGGCGCTTTTCATGGTCCGCCCTCCGGAAACCTCGCATGCTGATCGCCACGATCCTGATCGTGCTGTGCGTCCTGATCGTCATGGGCACGCCGATCGCCATCGCGCTCGGCATGCTGGCGGTCGGGACCATGTGGATCACGGTCGGCCCCGATCTGCTCGCGATCTTCATCCAGCGCATGTATGCGGGCACGACCTCGTTCCCGCTGCTCGCGATCCCGTTCTTCATCCTGTCCGGCAACCTGATGAACACCGGCGGGATGACTCAGCGCATCTTCGACGTGGCGCACCTCATCGTCGGTCGCATCCGCGGCGGGCTCGGCCACGTCAACATTCTCGCCAGTATGCTGTTCGCGGGCATGTCGGGCTCGGCGGTCGCCGACGCGGCCGGCCTGGGGCTCGTCGAGATCAAGGCCATGCGGGAGGCCGGCTACAGCCCGCGCTTCGCCGCGACGCTGACGGCCGTGTCCTCCACGATCGGTCCGGTGATCCCGCCCAGCATCCCGTTCGTGATCTACGGCAGCCTCGCGAACGTCTCGGTCGGCGCGCTCTTTCTCGCCGGCGTCGTGCCCGGCGTCCTCATGGGCGTCGCGCTCATGATCATCGTGGCGCTCGTCGCGAAGCGGAAGAACCTGCCCGTCGGAGACGCGCGGCCGCCGTTCCCCATCGCCTGGCGCATCGTGAAGAATGCCGCGCCGGCTCTCTCCATGCCGCCTCTGATCCTCGGCGGCATCTTCGCCGGTATTGTGACGCCAACCGAGGCCGCCGTGGTGGCCGCGGCCTATGCCTTTCTGCTCGGGCGCTTCTTCTACCGCGAGCTGTCCCTCTCGCAGCTCCCCGAGGTACTCTGGGAATCCGGCCGCCAGACCGCGCAGGTGATGTTCATCATCGCGGCTTCCGCGCCCTTCGCCTGGGTGCTGATCCAGCAGCAGATCCCGAACGCCGTCATCGCGGCTTTGTTCGAGCTCTCCTCCGAGCCGTGGGCGATCCTCCTCATCGTCAACGTCATCCTGCTCGTGCTCGGCATGTTCATCGAGGGCGTCGCGATTATCATCATCGCGTTCCCGGTGCTCCTGCCCGTGATGCTGAAGATCGGCGTCGACCCGGTGCATTTCGGGGTCATCATCGTGCTCAACATCATGATCGGGCTCGTCACGCCCCCCGTGGGCCTGTGCCTCTACGTGGTCTCCGAGGTCAGCAAGGTGCCGATCGGCGAGATCGTCGCCGAGATGTGGCCCTATGTGCTCGCGCTGCTCGCCGTGCTCCTGATCATCACCTTCGTGCCGGCCCTGTCGCTCTGGCTGCCGCACTCGCTCGGCTACGGACTAGTGCGATGATGGCGGCGCTCAAGATTCTCGACCGCGCGGTCGGCTCCGTCTGCAAATGGGGCGTCATCGGGGCGCTCCTCGGCCTGTTCCTCCTGCTCCTCACCGGCGTCGTCGTCCGCCTCGTGCCGGTGCTGTCGATTTCGGGCTACGACGAGATCGTCGAGCTTCTGGTGGTGTGGATGACGATGCTCGGCGCCGTGGCGCTCTGGCGCGAGGGCGCTCTCTACCGCGTCGTCGTCATCGAGGAGACGATGCCGCCGCGCGCCCGCCGGGTCCTGACGCTCCTGCATCACGTTCTCATGCTGGGCTTCGCGCTCGTCCTCCTCGTGAAGGGCCTGGAATTCGTCCGCGACGCCGGCGAGACCACGCCCTTTCTCGGGATCGACAAGTCCTACTGGTACCTGGCGCTGCCGCTTCCCGGCGCGCTCATGGCGATCTACAGCATCGCGCATCTCGTGCGGACGATCCGCGGCCGGGACACCCTGGCCCATGGCGGATCGATCGTGGCCTGACCCCTCATCATTTCAGGAGACCTGCATCGTGGCTCGACGTCTGGACGGGAAGACCGCCATCATCACGGGAGGAGCCGGCGGCATCGGCGCGGCCACGGGCCGCCTGTTCTGCGAGGAAGGCGCGCGGGTGGTGCTGGTCGACCGCGACGCCGAGGCCATGGCGGGCGTGTGCGACGACATCCGCGCGGGCGTGGCGGGCGCCGAGCTCCACGCCGTCATCGCGGATGTTGGCGAGGAGGCGACGGCCGCGACCATCGTGGCCGAGACCCGCAAGGCCTTCGGGCCCGTGGACGTGCTCGTCAACAATGCGGGCATCCGCTCCTACGAGCCGCTCGCCGACGCCAAGAGCGAGACCTGGCAGCAGATCCTCGCCGTGAACCTCTTGAGCTACGCCTATCTCACCCGGGAGGCCCTGCCGGACCTGCGTGCGTCGGGCCGCGGCAGCATCGTGAACATCTCCTCGACCCATGCCTTCAACCCGCGCGCCGGCATGGGGCAGTACGACGTCACCAAGGCCGGCATCATCTCGATGACCAAGACGCTCGCCTTCGAGGAGGCGAAGCACGGGATCCGGGCGAACGCGGTCTGCCCGGGCCTCACCTTCACCCCCTTCCATGCCCGCCGCGCCAAGGCCCAGGGGCGGACGCAGGACGATCTCGACCAAGAGGCGGCCGCGACCTGCCTCCTGAAGCGCTGGGCCGATCCGCGCGAGGTCGCTTATCCCATCCTGTGGCTCGCCTCGGAGGAGGCCTCCTACGTGACGGGCTCCGCGCTCATGGCGGATGGCGGCCGGCTCGTGGTCTGAGCCTGCGCACAGCCGACCGATGGTTCGGACCCCGTCCCGGCATGCGCCGACGGTCCGGGCGGCCACGTGTCGGGTCGTGACGGTGCCTGGCGCGCCGAATTGACAGGGTCGGCGCAGCTCTCCAAGCTGCGCCCGTTCTCGCGACAGGCCTTGAGAAGCCGACGCGGGCGGAGGAGACGATCCGGAGCCGGCGCGCTCCATCCCCGAAGGCCCGACACCACCCGCAGCGGGGCTCGCCCGCCGGGTCTCCTGGGCTTCGGGCAGGGCGCTCCCCGGCTCCTCACCCGGAGACGGCACCATGAGCACGATCACCCGCAGGACCCTCCTGGCTGGCGCAGCCGCCGGCGCGACGAGCGGAATCCTCGCCATGCCCGCCCGCGCGCAGGGCACGAGCGTCTGGCGCTTCGCGCATCCGCACCCCACGAGCGACAGCTGGCACAAGGCGGCGCTCCGCTTCGCCGAGCTCGTCAAGGAGCGCACCAAGGGCGCGGTCGAGGTTCAGGTCTTCCCGAACGGAATGCTCGGCAACGACAACGCGACGATCAGCGCCGTGCGCAGCGGCGTGCTCGAGATCGGACTCACCGGCAACCCGTTCTTCACCGGGCTCGCCCCGAAGCTCAACGTGCTCGACCTGCCGTTCCTGTTCCGCGACCGCAGGCACGCCGCCGCGGTGCTCGACGGGCCCGTGGGCGAGAGCCTGCGGCAGGAGTTGGAGGCCTCGAACCTCAAGGCGCTCGCGACCTGGGACATCGGCTGGCGCAACCTCACCAACAACCGCCGCCCCGTGCGGACGCCCGACGATCTCAAGGGCCTCAAGATCCGCACGACCCCGAACCCGGCCCATATCCGCGCCTTCCAGCTCCTCGGCGCGCTGCCGACGCCCATGGCCTTCACGGAACTCTTCACGGCGCTCGAGGTCGGCTCGGTCGACGGGCAGGAGAACCCGGTCACTCTCATCCTCAACGCCAAGTTCCACGAGGTCCAGAAGCACCTGACGCTGACCCGCCACGCCTTCACGACCGGGCCGCTTGTGATGAACAAGGAGCGGTTCGACGCCCTGCCCCAGGATCTGCGCGGCATCCTCGTCGAGACCGCCAAGGAGATGGCGCGGCTGCAGTGGAAGATGAACGAGGACGCGGAGGCCACGAGCCTCGCGGAGCTCAAGGCCAAGGGCATGCAGGTGGTCGAGACGGTCGACCGCGAGGCGTTCCGGAAGATCGTGGCCGACGAGGTGCGCAAAAGCTTCGAGGACAAGTTCGGACCAGCCCTCCCGAACCAGATCGACGCCGTGAGCTGATCGCTCGCAGGAGGGAAGAGTCGCGCTCGAAGCGCGGCTCTCCGGCGTCAGGCCGATGGAAGGTCGAGACGGTAGAAGCGGGCGGCGTTGCGCCAGAAGAAGCCTTCCTGAGCCTCGGGGGAAAAGTCCGCCACCATGCGCTTCACCGACCGCACCAGCGTATCGTAATCGACCCGCAGGCCCGCGACGGGGAAGTTCGTCGCGAAGATGCAGCGCTCGATGCCGAAGATCCCGATCGCCTCGCGCACGATGCGGCGATTGGATTCGTAGTCCCACGGCTGATCCTTCAAGCCGAACTCCGACACCTTGAGGTGCACGTTGGGCTCGGCCGCGATCGTCTCCATGGCCCTGCGCCAGGCCGCCAGTCCCTCCTCGCTGCGGTCCCAGGGGAAACCCGTGTGGTTGAGGACGATCGGCGTGCGGGGAAAGGCGCGCGCCACCACCGCGGCTTCGGGCAGGTGCCAGAACGGCACCCGCAGGTCCCACGAGAAGCCGTGCCGCTCCAGGCGCGCGAAGCCGCGCAGCCAGCGTTCGTCCTGCATGGTGCCGGGCGCGCCGGGCGTCATGGTGTCGGGCGACAGGGAGGTCACCGGCTTGGAGCGGATGCCGCGCACGAGCGGAAAGGCCGCCTGTCCGGCCAGGACCTCCTCGGAGTTGTCGGTATGAAACCAGGTATGGGCCACGATCGCATTGGGGAACCCGTGTTGCGCCGCGATCGCGCTGAGCCAGCGCGTCTCGCCGACCTGATCGTTGCGGTCCCACTCGGCTTCGACATGGACGGTCCCGAGGACGTTGTGCCGTGCGGCATCGCGGCGGTAGTCGTCCGGCAGGTAGTTCCGCTTCAGGGCCTCGTAGGGCCCCAGGAAGAAATGCGTCTCCGGGTGATCGGCCAGCCAGGGGTAGTAGTTCCTGTCCAAGTCCCAAAGGTGGTGGTGCGCGTCGATCAGCGTGACCGCATCGCCCGTGTCGCGCCACGCGTCATGGATCGTTTTCATGGCCATGATCCTGTCCCGCTCATCCTGTCCCGACCGCCGCGATGCCGTTCCATTAGGAGCATGGGCGCCGGGCAATGCAACCCTCGAGAACGCGACACCCGCGAAGACGGCGGGGCTCTCCCCGGCCGCAGCCCCTCGGCTTCGTGGCGTCCCCCACGACCGCGATCCGGTCGCTCATGCGGGATGGGGTCTCGGCTTGGTGGTCCGGATGGGCCTCAGCATCGCGAGCCCATCCTCCCGCGCGACCTCGTCCGGTGGCGTGTTCCTGATCGGCTCGGCGTATGGGACCGACGTCCGCTGCCGCTGGGCGGCATGCTTCGCGTTTCGCCAGCGGGAGCGATGCGCCTCGATGCAGCGGTCCGCGGTCGCGAAGGATGGAACCTGCCGGGCGGGGCTTGAGCCTTCGCGGGGGAGCCCGACTGGGCCGTTGGGGCATCCAATGCCTCCTCGAAAGCCCGGATCACGGATTCCCGCGTCCCTATGCTCGGCGCTCCGGCTCCCCGTCATTCCCGCGGAGGTTCGGGCGCGGGTCCGTCCAGCACCTGCCTCAGCATCTCGGCCAGCTCGGCTCGCCTGTACGGCTTGCGCAGCACCAGCGTGCCTTCGTTCGGCCGCCCATACTGCTCGAAAGCTTCCTCGGAATAACCGGAGGTGAGCAGCACCTTGAGGCTCGGATACAGGCGGCAGGCCTCCCGCGCCAGTTCCACGCCGCTCATGCCCTGCGGCAGAACCACGTCCGTGAACAGCACGTCGAACGGGCCCGCCTCCTCCAGGAGGCCGAGCGCATCCCGGGCCGTCGAAACGGCCGTGACCTCGTACCCCAGGCCGAGGAGCTGGCTCGCGACGAGCTGCAGCACCTGCGGCTCATCCTCGACCACGAGGATCCGGGCCCTTGCCGTGGCGGGCACCGGCGCCCTCGCCACTTCCGCGGATCTTGCATCGAGCTCCCCCGCGATGGCGGGGAGCACGATCGTGACGGCCGTGCCCCGTCCGACCTCGCTCTCGATGGCGACATGACCGGCCGATTGCTGCGCGAAGCCGAACACCATGGGCAGGCCGAGCCCCGAGCCCTTGCCGACCTCCTTGGTGGTGAAGAACGGCTCGAAGACGTGCGCGAGCACCTCGGGCGCCATGCCGGTGCCGGTATCCGACACCCTCACGAAGACCACGGGCTGTCCGACCGGGAGAGCGCCCTCGCCGGGACCGGCACTGCGTTCACCCGTGGCGATCGTGAGCGTGCCGCCTCGCGGCATGGCATCCCTGGCGTTCACGGCCAGGTTCAGGATCGCGCTTTCGAGCAGGGTGCGATCGGTCAGCGCCGACAGGCTTTCCGAGCCCGGCTCCATGCGCAGGTGAATGTGCTCGCCCAGGGTGCGGTTCAGCAGCGGCATCATGCCGTCGATCACCTGCCCCAGCTTGAGCCGCTCGGGCTTGAGGGATTGCCGCCGCCCGAAGGCGAGGAGCTTCTGGTTCAGTTCCGACCCGCGTTCGGCCGCCTCCTCGATCTGCCGCGCCAGCGCCGCCATGGCGGGCGGCAGATCGGGATACTCGGTGAGGAGCTCGGCATTGCCGAGGATCACCGTGAGCAGATTGTTGAAGTCGTGCGCGACGCCGCCCGTGAGCTGCCCGACCGCCTCCATCTTCTGCGCCTGGCGGAACTGCTCCTCCAGCCGCACGCGCTCCGAGATGTCGCGCACCACGCTCACGATCTCGTCCGGCTTGCCCTCCGAGTCGCGGACGAGGCGGCGCCGGGCCTCCAGCCAGACCCAGTGCCCGTCCCGATGCGGGGCGCGATAGGTGATCGTCTCCTGCTCGATCCGACCGGAAGCCAGAGCCTCGAGTCCGGATGCGACCGCCGCGACATCGTCGGGATGAGCGATGTCGACCATCCTGGCGCCGACATATTCCTCCGGGCCGAAACCGAGGATGTCGCGGCACGCCGAGGAGATGTAGCGGCGCACGCCGTCCAGACCCGTGCGGATGATCATGTCGGTCGCGTTCTCGGCCAGGAGGCGATAGCGCGCCTCGGCCTCCTTGAGCTGTGCCGCGGCCCGCTCCTGATCCCGGGCCTCCCGCCTCAGGTACTCGATCAGGATCAGCGTCAGGCCGATAGCGGCCACGAGACAGGCGGCGATGTACCAGAACGAGCGCCGCAGGGGCGCGTTGTAGTCGGTCTGCGGGATGACCACGTGGGCCGACCAGCCGATGCGCTCGGAAGTCCTGAAGGCGGCGACCGTCGGAACGCCGTCGAGCGTCACGCCGTCGTAGACCCCTTCCCGGCTGGCGGCCCTCGCCGCCAGCGTCTGCTCGCTGGGACGCCGGCCGATGATCTCGCGCCGCGTCGCGGCCACGATGAGGCCGGCTCCGTCGAGCAGGAAGGCGCGCCAGCCCGCCTCGAGGCCGTGACCGAACCCGGACAACCGCTCCGGGGAGGCGACACCCGTCAGGACGTAGCGGATGGCGCCGTCCCGGATGACGGGCACGCGGATGCTGGCGCGGGGAATTCCATCCGTCGCGGACGGGCCAGGGCCCGAGGCGTTCCCGATCAGGGGGGCCTGCGTCGCGACGACCGTGCGGAAGGTTTCAGGGTCGACGACCCGCGGCAGGGGCTCCCCGGCCGGGACCCTGGTGTTGACCACCTGCCGGCCCTCCAGATCGGCCAGGATGATGACGTCCCAGCGCTTCAGATCCTGGCGGAGCTGCGCGGCCTGCCGACGAAAGGTTTCGAGATCAGGCGCCGATCCATCGAGGGCGGGGGAACTGGCCAGCGCCTTGAGGATCTCGATCTGGCCGAGCAGATCGAGGTCGACTTCCCGGAGCGCGTCGCGGACGTAATGGGCGGCTTCGGCCCGAAGCGCCGCCTGCTGCTGCCGGAACGAGACGAACGACAGGCCTGCTGCCAGCGCAATCAGCGGCGCCAACGCGGCAAGGGCGATCAGGAAGAGGCGATGCTTCACGATGATGCGCCCTTGCAAGCGACGGTAGGCGCGATCACCCTCATGGCAGAGGTCTCGTAACGGAAGTCCAGAGCGGCATGGGACCTACGGCCTTACGGGCCGTGAGAAGCATGCCGCTCGGCAGCCCGAAGGGACGCCTCGCGGCGTCTCCCCATTCGCAGAGAGGATGCGAGGCGAGGCCCCGCTACGCCGCTGAACCCGTCTACCGCGCATTGTCCCGGCGCCACCTCACCACCGCATCCTGCACCTCCTTCGAGGCGACGGGCTCGCTGAACGCGCGATCGACCCGCCTTGTTCCGCCGTCCTGAGCGCGGGCTGCCACGATCCAGGGCGCCTCGAGGCTGTCCCTGTCGAGGCTCTGGTGCGCCCAGGTGCGCATGCCCCACAGGCCGGAACCGATCACCACGACGGTTGCGGCCCCGATCGTCACGAACTTGTCGATGCTGTAGACGCCGCTTTCGCGCTGGAAACTCATGAACGTCGCGCCCCTGTCGTGTTGTCCTTGGGCACGAACGTGACAGGCCGGGCTCGACGTCTCAATCCGATCTGCGGGTTAGGGTTAGTGTCCTGGCTCAGGCCCGCTGCGCCGGCGCGGGGAGGCCGACCTCAGGTCCTCGCGCGGTCAGGAGGTAGTTCACTCCCGTCCTCCGGGAGAGCTGCATCTCCTGCGTTCTGAGGTTCATGGTGACGCCGCTCACATCGGTCACCGTCATTCCGCTTCGGGCCAGCTCGGCCCGGATCTCGCCCGGCGAGACGAAACGCTTCCATTCGTGGGCGCCGCGGGGGAGGAGGCCCAGCACGTACTCGCCGATGGCGATCGCCTGAACCCAGCTCTTCAGCGTCCTGTTGATGGTCGAGAGGATCACCAGACCCTGAGGGCCGGCCAGGGTCGCGCAGGTTTGCAGGAACAGGGGATAGTCGGCGACATGTTCGATCACCTCCATGGCGACGACCACGTCGAAGCGCTCGCCGGCCTCCGCGAGCGTCTCCGCGGCCTCGCACCGGTACTCCACCGGAAGGCCCATCTCCAGAGCGCGTGCGGAGGCTGCATGGATGGTGTGCCTGGCGAGATCGACGCCGACCACCGCGGCGCCGAGCCGGGACAGCGGTTCGCAGAGGATGCCCGCGCCGCAGCCGATGTCGAGGATGCGCAATCCCTTCAGGGGCTGTGATGCCCCGGGATCACGCTCCACCGCGGCGCAGGCTGCGTCCCGGATGTAGGGAACCCGGACGGCATTGTAGCGATGCAGCCATCGTGCGGGTCCGTCCAGGCCCCAGCGCCCGCCGTCGTCCCCGTCGAAATGCGCGATCTGCGCCTGATCGATCGTCCCCCATGTATTCTGATCCACGAGGCCCCCCTGCTCGCGCTCACACGTCTGGAATCGTGTGGCGCGGACGAAACTGACACACTCCGCCCAGAACCGACAGTCGCGTTCGACCCCGTCGGACCATGGGGGTTCGGGCCCTTGGCGTGGGACGCCGCGATCGCGGCGGACTCCCCGGCTCGGATGAAGGACGCGCCGCCGGTCGCGGCCCCAGCGCACGCGCTCGGCGAAAGACCGGGGCGGCGCCACCTTGATGCTCATGACCTTCGCCCCCGGGACGCTCTATGCTGGCGCTTCGACGCGCCTGTTCCGGCGTCGCGGCCGGCTCGGACGTCCGCATGATGGAGGTGACCATGGACCTGACGCGCCTGGTGTCCGACGCGCTCCTCGCCTCGGCCTCGGACGCCATCGTGGCCACGGACCGTGACGGCATCATCCGGATCTGGAACCCGGGCGCCGAGCGGATCTTCGGCCATCGGAGCGCCGAGGCGATCGGCCAGTCGCTCGACCTGATCATCCCCGAGGGCCTCCGGCAGCGCCACTGGGATGGGTACCGGCAGGTCATGGAAACCGGCGGGAGCCGCTACGGCGCCGGCGATCTGCTCGCGGTGCCCGGGATCCGCAAGGACGGCCGGCGGATCTCGCTCGAATTCACCATCGTGCCGCTGCAGCGCCCGGAGGGGCCGGTCGAGGGCTTCGCCGCGGTGATGCGCGACGTCACCTGGCGGTTCGAGGAGGTCAGGGCGCTCAAGCAGCAGCTCGCGAAAGCTGCGGGATCGCCCGGCGAAAGCTGACGGCCAGGTCCGCGTGCTCCCATCCGGCCGGTCCGCAGCAGAGGGCCGCCGACGGCGGCGATCCAGGATCCGCCGCCTCGGCGCCGCTCGATTGCGGCGACAGATGCCCCCTGCTAGGTGGGGCGCGAACCGGTCCCGGAGCGCCGTGGCGTGTCCTACGAGCACTTGTTTCTGATCGTCGTGGCTCTCGGAGCCGGCGCCATCGCCAAGGGCGCCACGGGCATGGGGCTCCCCCTCATTGCCGTGCCGGTCCTGGCGGCCTCCCTCGGGCTGCCCCACGCGATCTCGGTGATGACGATTCCGCTCCTCGTCACGAATGTCTGGCAGGTCTGGCGCTTCCGCGGAGAGCGCTCGCGCCCCGAGCTCCGGTTCGTGGCCCCCATGGTCGTCGGGGGCGCAGTCGGGATCGCGCTCGGGACCTGGGTGCTGACGCGGCTCGACGAAGGTGTCCTGAGCACGGGGCTCGGCGTCGTGCTCCTCGGCTACGTGGCCTTGCGGCTCCTGCGGCCCGACACGGCCCTGGGATCGGAAGGCGGACGCCGCGCCGCCCTGCCGGCGGGCCTGGCGGCCGGGATCCTGCAGGGCTCCACGGGCCTGTCGTCGCCGGTGGTCGTCACCTTCATCCACGCCATGCGGCTCGGCTACGCGCCCCATGTCTTTGCCGTCTCGCTCGTGTTCCTGATGCTGAGCGCGGCGCAGCTTCCCGCGCTCGTGGTGAGCGGGATCTTGCGCGCGGATTGGCTCCTGGAGGGGTTGTTCGCGATGCTGCCGGTGCTGTGCTTCATGCCGGTCGGTCAATGGGTCGGGACGCGGATCAGCCGCACCGCCTTCGACCGCCTGATCCTGGCCCTGCTGGCGCTCATGGGCTGCAAGCTGGCGTTCGGTCTGTAGGAGCGGCGCGGGCCGAGGCGCCCTCCGGCCCCATTCGTCGGAACGGCCCGTCGCGGGCGCAATTTCGACAACCCTCCGAAGCGGCACGCTCCCGCGTGGCGGCTTGACATCGCCAGAGCGCCCTTCATTATCGGAACGCTGTTCCGGTTTTGGAGCCAGCCGTGAACCATTCGGCCGCCAAGCGCACGCTTGCGATCCTCGAAGTGCTCGCCGGTCGACCCGGCGGGGCGGGGTTGAGCGAGCTGTGCGACGAGCTCGCCCTGCCGAAGAGCATCGCCCACCGGCTGCTCGGCCTTCTGGTCGAGACCGACTTCGTGCAGCAGGACCGCGAGACCGGCCGGTACGACCTGACCCTGAAGCTCACCACGCTGGGCCTGCGCCACTACGCCCTCACCGGCCTCGACGACGTCGCCCAGCCGCTCCTGGAGCGGCTCGCGGAGGACACAGGGGAACTCGCGCGGCTCGCGGTGGTGCAGGGGGAACGCCTGATCTGGGTCGCCAAGGCGCAAGGGGCCCGGTCGGGCCTGCGCTACGATCCCGGCCTCGACCACGACACCGGCCACGACGCCGTGCTGCACGCGACCGCGACCGGGAAGGCCTGGCTCGCGACGCTGCCCGAACGGGAAGCCCTGCGCATCGTCGAGGCGACGGGGCTCAGGACGCCGGCGCGGTTCGGGCCGAACGCGGCGCGCAGCCTGGAGGAGTTCCGCGAGCGCTTGGCGGCCACGCGCCGGGCGGGTTACGGCGAGGCGCTCGAAGAGGGCGAGGCCGGCACCGCGGCCGTGGCGGTCGCGGTCCGGAGCGGCGCCCGCGACGGCCGGACCGTCGGCACGCTGAGCGTCGCCGGGCCGCTGGTGCGCTTCGGGCCGGAGCGGCGGCCGCAACTGGCCGCGCGCCTTGCCGAGGTCGCGGCGGAGCTCGGCCGCCTCTGGCCGCTGCGGATGCGCCTCGCCGCGGACGCGGCACAGACCTCTCATCCGGAACGAGACAGGGAGATCGGGCATGAGCGCCCCCGCATCGCCGCATTATGACGGCCCGCTGACCCTGGCGACGGCGCAGTCGCAGCTCTCGCTCGTCACGCCGGACACGGGCTTCACCCGCGACGGCCCCCGGGCAGACGTCGAATACCGCGACCTCGGCCTCGCGGCCGCGACGCAGGGACGGATCGGCGCCAAGCACATCCGCGCCTTGCGCCCCTTCCCGGGCGAGACGGGCTGGCATTGGCACGACATGACGGGCCACTTCGTCTACGTCCTGCGCGGCTGGATCAGCTTCCGCTACGAGGGCGTCGGGGAGACCGTGACGGTCCGGGCCGGCGACTGCCTGTCCCAGCCCGGCGGCGTGCCCCACAACGTCGTCGACCGCTCGGACGATCTCGAGCTCATCGAGATCAACCTCCCGGCCTCCTTCGGCACGTTCGACTTGGACCGGCACGGGGAGGCCGAACGGGCATGAGCGCCTCCGCCCTCGACGCGCGGCCCGCGCGGGCCCCGAATGCGTTCGCGGCCTGGCTGCGCAAGCGCGCCGGCCTCATCCTCGTGTTCCTGGCGATCGCGCTGTTCTGGGAATACGCGGTGAAAATCCTCGGCATCAAGGAATACCTGCTGCCGCCGCCGACCAAGATCGCGAGCGAATTCGCGCGGCGCTACCCGGCCGTGATGCAGGGCGCCTGGGTCACCACGCAGGAGATCCTCGGCGGCTATCTCCTCGCCGTCGCGGTCAGCATCCCGCTCGCGCTCGCGGTCGTGCGCTGGCGCTTCGTCGAGGATGCGATCTACCCGGTGATCGTGTTCCTGCAGATCATCCCGAAGATCGCCATCGCGCCGCTCTTCATCATCTGGCTCGGCTTCGGCTTCCTGCCGAAGCTCCTCATCGTGTTCCTGCTCTGCTTCTTCCCGATCGTGGTCGCGAGCGTCGCGGGCTTCAAGGCGCTCGATCCCGACGTGATGGATTTCGCCCGCTCGACCGGCGCCCGGGGACTCAAGCTCTTCCTGAAGATCCAGCTCCCGCAGGCGCTGCCCGAGATCTTCACCGGCCTCAAGGTGGGCGCCGCGCTTTCCGCCACCGCGGCCGTGGTCGCGGAGTTCGTGGCCTCCGACAAGGGGCTCGGCTACCTGCTGCAGCAATACAACGGCAACCTCGAGACCCCGATGGTGTTCGCCATCATCGTGCTCCTCAGCGTGATCGGGCTCCTGATCTACTACGCGGTGGAGCTGATCGAGCGCTGGGTGATCCCCTGGCACGTCTCGCACCGGCCCGCGGAGGTGACGGGGATCTGACAGGCTCCCGCCCGTGAGCGACCCGCTGAGCGCGGGCGCTTCGGGCATCGGGAATCCAAGTCGACAGACGCCGGCTACGGCGCGCCACATTCATGCAAGGGGAGGACCTCATGCCGACACGTCACTTGCTTCCACGTCGCTTGCTTCTTGGCCTCGCGGCCGTGCTGCCGCTCGTCGCCGCGCCTGCGCTCGCGCAGGATGCGGTTTCGCTCCGGCTCAACTGGTACCTCGGCGGCCTGCACGTCCCGTTCTATTACGGCGTCGACCGCGGCTACTACAAAGCCGAGGGCATCGACCTCACGATCAACGAGGGCCGCGGCTCCGCCAACACCGTCCAGGTCGTGGCAGCCGGATCCGACACGTTCGGTCTGGCGGATTCCTCCAGCGTCGTGAGCCTGATCGCCAAGGGCGGCGAGATCAAATCCGTGATGAACGTGCTGAGCTCCACGGGCTTCGCCGTGGTCTCACTCGCCTCCTCGGGGATCAAGACCCCGAAGGACCTCGAGGGCAAGAGCCTCGCGGTCTCGCCCGGCGATCCGCTGCGCCAGCTCTTCGAGGCGGTCGCGGCCGCCAACAAGGTCGACGTGAGCAAGATCTCCTTCGTCCAAGTCGATCCGGCCGCGAAGGTCGTGACGGTGCTGGAAAAGCGGGCTGACGCCCTGCTCGGCGGCGCCGACGACCAGTACTTCCTGATCAAGTATCGCGGCCAGGAGCCCGCGGCCCTGCGCTTCGCCGATCACGGCGCCAACATCGTCGGCATGACGATCGTGGCCCGCAACGACACCATCAAGGGCAAGCCCGATCTCGTCCGCCGCTTCGTGCGCGCAACGGTAAAGTCGTGGGAGGAGGCCAAGAAGAACCCGGACGCGGCCGTCGACGTCGCCATGAAGGTGAAGCCCGACCTCAACCGCGCTTCGACCAAGGACCAGATGCTGGTCGACTTCGAGCTGACGGATTCCCCGAACGTCAAGGGCCGCATCGGCTACGGCGACCAGAAGGACTGGGCGCAGACCGTCGACCTCCTGAAGAAGTACCGCGGCCTCGAGACCGACGCGGCCTGGACGACCTTCCACACCAACGAGTTCCTGCCGCAGTAAGCGCACGATGGACCAGGCTGCTCCTCCCGCTCCGGACGGCACCCGCATGCAGAGCTCCGCTACGGATCGGGCTGACCCTCCCGCTCCGGACGGCACCCGCATGAACGCGGCGACCGGCGCCCCCGTTTCGATCGCGGGCGTCGGTCACGTCTTCCGGCGCGGCGGGCGCACGACGCAGGCGCTCGAGCGGGTCGACCTCGACGTGGCGCCCGGCGAGTTCGTTGCGGTGCTCGGGCCCTCGGGCTGCGGCAAGAGCACGCTCCTCAAGATCGTGGCGGGCCTGATCCGGCCGAGCGACGGCACGGTCCGGATCGGAAGCACGACGGTGTCGGGCCCCTACACGGATCTCGGCATCGTGTTCCAGAGTCCGGTGCTCCTCGACTGGCGCAACGTGCTCGGCAACGTGCTCGTGCAGATCGAACTGCGCGGCCTCGATCCGAACGCCTACCGCGACAGGGCGCTCGCCCTGCTGCGGAAGGTGGGCCTGGGCGATTTCCACGACCGCATGCCGCGGGAGCTCTCCGGCGGCATGCGCCAGCGCGCCGCGATCGTGCGCGCCCTCATCCACGACCCGCCGCTCCTCATGATGGACGAGCCCTTCGGGGCCCTCGATGCGCTGACGCGCGAGCAGATGCGCATCGACCTCGAGAAGCTGTGGCTCGGCCGGCGCCAGACCACGATCTTCATCACGCACGGCATCGCCGAGGCCGTGGCGCTCGCCGACCGCGTCGTCGTGATGACGCCGCGGCCGGGGCGGATCGACCGGGTGCTGACGATCGACCTGCCGCGCCCGCGCGACAAGGCCGTCGTGGCGAGCCGGCGCTTCACCGAATACTGCGACGAGATCACCGAGTGCTTCATGCGGCACGGGGTCATCCAATATTGAGGTCCACATGCTGCCGAGACCGTTCACCGGCGTGATCGCCGCGCCGTTCCTGCCGATGCATGAGGACGGCAGCATCGACGGCGGGACGCTCGAATCCTACATGGATTGGATCGCCGGCCAGAACCCGGCCGGCATCGCCATGAACATGGACGCCTCCGAGGTGATCGCCCTCTCGGAAGAGGAGCAGGACGAGGTGATCGCGCGCTGCCGCGGCGCCATCGCGGGACGCGTGCCGCTCCTGTCCGGCCTCGTCGCCGGCTCCACCAAGGCGGCGGCCGCCAAGGCGGAGCGCTTCGCGCGGGCCGGCGTCGACGGCTTCGCGGTGTTCCCGCCGCTCCCCACCTTCTCGGGCTCGCCCGTCCCGGGCGAGATGATCGTCCGCTTCCACAAGGCCATCGCGGATGCGGCCGGGGTGCCGATCGTCTGCTTCCAGTTCCCCAAGGGGTGGGGGCCGGACTACACGCCCGCGATCCTGGAGCGCATGGCCGAGATCCCGGAACTCGTTGCCATCAAAGAATCGTCCTTCGACGTCGCCCAGACGCTCTCGACCGTAGAGGTCGCCGCAGGGCTGCAACGGCCGATCGGCGTGCTCACCGGCAGCGACACCTTCATCTTCGAGGCGATGATGATGGGCTGCACGGGCGCCCTCATCGGCTTCGCGGGCAGCTTCACCCGCGAGCTCGTCGCCATGGATGCGGGAGTCCGCGACGGCGATCTCGCGGCGGCGCGCGCGATCTGGCAGCGCATCGGTCCGATCGCCCGCCATTGCTGGCGCCTGCCGATCCGGGATTTCCGCCCGCGCATGAAGGAGGTGCTGCGCCTGCAGGGCCTGATCCCGTGCGCAGTCTGCCGCGAGCCGCAGCTCGGCATCGACCAGGCGGAGCGCGACGAACTCGCCCGGTTGATGCGCCGCCAGGAGCTGCTGCCATGAGGACGGACGAGGCAAAATCCGCCGGACTCGGCGTCGATGCGGAGCCGCCGGGGGCTGTCGCGATCTGGCACGACATCGTGCCCGAGGGCCTCGACGAGTTCTATGCCTGGCACGGCGAGGAGCACATGCCCGAGCGCGTCGGCATCCCGGGCTTCCGGCGCGGCCGCCGCTTCATCGCGATCGAGGCCGATCTCGGATACTTCAACATCTACGAGACGCGCTCCTTCGCGGCGATCAGCGGGCCGGACTACAAGGCCCGCCTCGACAGTCCGACGCCGCGCACGCTCTCGGCCGTGCGCCATTTCCGCAACGTGGCGCGCTCCCTGTGCCGGGTCGCGGCCGAGACGAGCCCTGCGCAGGGCGGAATCATTGCGACCCTGCGCTACGACGTCGAGCCCGAGAGGGCAGTGGCCCATCTCCGCGCCGTGACGGACCGCGTGCTGCCGGCCCTGGCCCAGGCGCCCGGCATCGCGTCGGCGAGGCTCCTGGTCGCCGACAAGGCGTCCAGCGGCTACGTGAACGCGGAGCAGCGCGCGCGGGGCGCCCCCAATAGGGTCCCGGCCTACGTTCTCGTCGTGGAGGGCTGGGCCGAGCCGGAGCCGTTCATGGCCCAGCTCCGCTCCTCGCTCGGCCCCGATGCCTGCCGCGGCCTCGGCATCGCGGACGCCGCCGCGCTCGGCTTCTACCGGCATCAGGTGACGATCCCCGCGGCGACGGCGTAGCGCATCGCGCATTCGGCCCCTGCGGCCGTGCCGATAGCCGGGACGAGGGCTTGGCAGCGGGCCCCGACCTGCGATGATCGCAGGCCCGTACCCCTCTCCCGACCCCGGATACCCTCTTGACCGAACCCTGCGACCTCCCCGCCCGCGAAGCCCGCCGCCTGATCGGCCGCAAGGCCCTGTCTCCCGTCGAGCTGATGGAGAGCTGCCTCCGCCGGGTCGAGGAGGTCAATCCGGCGGTGAACGCCGTCGTGGCCCTCGACCCCGAGGCCGCCCGGTCGGCAGCCCGGGCCGCCGAGGAGGCCGTGATGCGGGGCGACGATCTCCCGCCGCTCCACGGCCTGCCCGTCGGGGTCAAGGACCTCGACGAGACCGCGGGGCTGCGCACCACGCACGGGAGCCTGCTCTTCCGCGATCACGTGCCCGCGCAGGACAGCGGCGTCGTCGCCCGGGTGCGGGCGGCGGGCGGGATCGCGTTCGCCAAGACCAACACGCCCGAATGGGGGCTCGGCGCCAACACCCGCAACGCGGTCTACGGCGCCACCGGCAACCCGTTCGACCCGGAGAAATCCTCGGCTGGGTCCTCGGGCGGCTCCGCGGTCGCTCTGGCGACCGGCATGGCGCCCTTGTGCACGGGCTCCGACATGGGCGGATCCTTGCGCAACCCGGCCGCCTTCTGCGGCATCGTGGGCTTTCGCCCGAGCCCCGGCCTCGTTCCCTCCGAGAAGCGGCTGCTCGGCTGGCTCTCCCTGTCGGTGAACGGACCGATGGCGCGGAACGTCCAGGATACCGCCCTCCTCCTGTCCGCGATGGCCTCGGACGATCCGGGCGACCCGCTCGCGGGCCCGCTCCGCGGCGGGGGCGCCGACGACTTGGCCCGGCCGCCCCGGGTCGATCTCGCGCGGCTTCGCGTCGCGATCAGCGAGGATTTCGGCGAGGCGCCCGTCGAGGGGGGCGTGCGCCGGGCGTTCCGGGCCCGGGTCGAGGCCTGCCGGTCCTTCTTCCGCGAGACGGCGGGGGCCCATCCCGATTGCCGGGGCGGCGACGAGAGCTTTGCGGTGCTCCGCGCCGGCTCCGTGCTGGCCTCGCATCTCGAGCGCTACCGCACCCGGCCGGAGGTCTGCGGCCCGAGCCTGAAGGCCAATGTCGAGGAGGGGCTCGCCTACACGCTCGAGGACCACGCCCGGGCGCATGCGGCGCAGACCCGTATCTATCGGTCGTTCCTCGACTTTTTCCGCCACCACGACGTCCTGATCACGCCCGCGATCACGATCACGCCGCGCTCCTGGCGCGAGCTCTATCCCTCCGAGATCGACGGGCAGCCGACCAAGAACTACTTCCACTGGCTGGCGCTCGCCTATTACGTGACGCTCGCGGGGCACCCGGCCCTGTGCCTGCCGCTCGGGCTCGACGAGGCCGGGATGCCGTTCGGGCTGCAGATCGTGGGTCCCCGCGGCGGCGACGCCTTCGTGCTGGGCGTCGCGGCGGCGCTCGAGGAGGCGCTCACGGGCTCCTCCTTCGGCCGGCCGCTGCCGGATCTGGAGGCCCTTCGCGCCGCGCCGCCGATGAGCGGCCGGGACGGGTTCCTGGGCTGGGGGTGAGGCCCCGACGGGGCGTGGACCGGGCGGACCATTCCGGTCCATTCCGGACCGAAACGGTGTCAGAGCTCGTCCAGGGGCCAGATCGGCCGGCGCACGTTGCGGTAGGGCCGCGCCTTGAAATTCTTCGTGCACAGCGCGCCGGTATCGACCTCCACGACCTCGCGGGCGATGGGCTCGAAGGCGGCGCGGAAGTGCTGCATCGACTTCACCACGACGGTCGAGCGCCGGGTCGGGTCGATGCCGAGCGAGGTGAACTGCGCGAGGTCGATCGCCTGGCCGTTGTTGCTGATCACCACGATGTCGAGCCCGCCGACGCGCAGGCGCGCGCTCAGGCCGTAGCTGCGGCTGACCCCGCCGCCCATGGGCCCGTACTGGATCATCTCCCCGTCCGTGATCGCCGCCACATGTGCGGTGAGGCGCAACGGCCCGCCGCCGACGCTTGCGTCGATCTTGCCGCCGAGGTCGAGCGTCACGCTGTTGCCGACGCCGGCTGCTTGCGCCTCGCGCACGGCCTGCGGATCGCAGATCGCGTGGAAGGCCGCGTTCTCGACGCCTGCCTCGATCAGCGCCCGCAGGAGCACCGTGGCGTCGCCGTAGGCGCCGGCGCCGGGGTTGTCGGAGTAGTCCGCGATCACGAGCGGCTTCTCGGCGGTGCCGGGCGCCTTCGCCTTGGCGATCGCTTCAGTGAGCGGCGTGAAGTGGATCGTCGAATGGTGGCGCTGCTCCCAGACGTAATCGGCGAGATCCTCCGCGATCCCTTGCGCCGCCGACGGGTCGCCGTCGGTCGTCACCGCGATCGAGGGGCCGATGTCGTGCACGTCCGCCGAGGAGAACCCCGCCTGGACGCTGACCACGAGGGCATCCCCCGATTGCTCGAGGGCGTCGGCGCGCCGGAGCAGCTCCATCATGGGCGCCGAGGTCGTGCGCCCGCCGTCGAGGGCGTAAAGGACCGGCCGGCGGGCGACGGCGGCGACGGGCCGGATCTCGCCCGCCATCGCGCGCCGGAGCAGGCGCGCGCCCTGCCAGGTGCGCTCGTACTGATCCACGTGCGGATAGGTCCGGTAGGCGATGAGCGCGTTGGCGTGGCGGGCCATGGCCTCCGTGACGGTGCCGTGCAGGTCGAACACCACGACGACCGGCACGTCGGGCCCGATCGCGGCGCGCAGGCGCGCGAGAAGCTCCCCCTCGCCGTCGTCGTGGCTCTCGGTCGACATGGCGCCGTGCAGATGCAGCAGCACCCCGTGGACACCTTGCGCCGCCGCGACGATCTCGCCCGCGATGCGGTCGAAGAAGGCGTCCGCGACGCGCCCCGACGGGTTGGCGTGCGCGACGACCGGGTGGACGAGGCGCCAGCCGAACTCCCCCGCGGCCTCGAAGCCGGCGCCCATCGCCGAGCGCGTGCCCCGGTACGCGGCCGCGACCTCGTCGGCGCGCTGGAGCTGGCAGGCCCGGAACGCGTCCTCGTCCGTGGTCTGGACGCTGAACGTGTTGCTCTCGTGCATGAACTCGGCCAGCAGCACGCGCGGATTCATGGCTTTCCCCCAAAGATCGTGAGCGGTCAGGAGCGCGCGAAATCGCGCCCGCTCGCGACGCCGAAATAGAACAGCACTTCGCCGGGCTTCGCGGTCGGGTTCGGAAAGATCAGGAACCCGTCGCGCGGCGCGACGATCGGCTCGCCCGACGCCCGATGCGCGATCGCCTGCCCGGCCGCGACCGCGTCGCCGGTGCCGAAGCCCGCGTCGATCCGGTCGCCCTCCGCCTCGCACAAGGCCACGTCCACCATGTGGATGGCGCCCCGCGCAGTCGCGGCAGGCGCGGGCGCGTCGACGAGGCCGAGATGGGCGAGCGCCCGCTGGATCGCGTCGTAGCCCACCCCGGGCGCGGCGGGATCGTCGTGCTGGCCGCATTCGATGGTGACGCCGTAGCCGCCGGCATGGCGCATGAATTCCGTGGTGCCGACGCCGTCGGAGACCGGGCGGCCCGGCAGGCCGAGGCGGCGGCGCTCATCGTGCGCGCGCCGAAAGACGTCGAGCCAGCCGTGGATCACGAGGGATGGGCCGAGGCGGCCCGCGAACGCCGTCTCGGCCGCTTCATGGGCGAAGGGTTCGAGATCGCCCCGGTTGTCCTCGGGACCGGCGAACACGAAGGGCTCGCCGCTGCCCTTGAAAGAGTGGATGTCGAGCAGCACGTCGTGGGCGCGCAGGAGCGCGCAGAGCCGGTTGCCGACCCGGTCCTCGTAATCCTGCGGCAGCACCTTGTCGGTGAGGTCGCGGTTGAGGTTGCGGTCGCCCTCGCGGCTGCGCTGGCGCCAGGCCTTGAGGTTGGCGACCGGCACGAAGGTGACGGCGCCGCGGCGGATCACCGTGCGGCCGGCGCGGATGTCGGCGATCGTGCGGGCGATGGCCACCGGCCCGGACGGCTCGTTGCCGTGCACCGCGCCGAGCACGATCAGGTTCGGGCCGGGCTCCAGGCCGAGGAAGCGCACCACCTCCAGGGGGCCGTCGTGCGGCGACGGGGATCGGACGGCCTCGTCGGGACCGATGTCGATCACCATCCCGGGTTCGAGGCGGCGCAGGAGGTCGGGGATGTGCTCCGGCGGCACGCCGATGCAGCCGGCCGTGCCGCTCCCGTCCGCGCGGGCGGCGTGGATGAAGAGCGCGCTGCCGCGCCCCGCCTCGACCGTCGCGTCGTTGTAGCCGATCGGGATCGCGACCTTGAACAGCGGCTCCGCGCGCGGCCGGGCCAGGCGCTCGTCGACGCGCTCCGTGCCTTCGGCGCGCACTAGGCGATTGTAGTGCGGGCCGTCCTCCTCCCAGATCAGGTCGGACGCCATGGGAACGAAGGGGAAGGCGAGGTCGCGCGGGACATCCGGGAAGGCTTCCGGCTGGTAGAAGCCGTAGCGCAGCGGATAGAGGCCGATCGGCGTGCGCCGGTCGCCCTCGCGCTTTTGCGACGCGGTCACGAGCCCGCCGGCGCCGATCACGCACGGGATCTCCCAGTCCCCGATGGAGAGCCGCCCTGCGTGAGGCGTGTCGGCCGCTGCGGGAACGCGGACGCGGATCGTCGGAAGGCGGGACATGGGCGATCGAGCCTCGGCGGGGAGCCGTCAGATGGGCAGGAGTTCGGCGTGGCGCCGGCAGCGGACCATGTGGCCGTCGCCCAGGCGCTCGAGCTCCGGCACCGGCGGGGCGCGGCAGAGGTCGCGCTGCGCCGGGCAGCGCGGGTGGAAGGAGCAGCCGCTCGGCGGGTCGAGGGGATTCGGAATCTCGCCCGTCATCCGCAGGGTCTCCGAGCGCCCGAACGGATCCGGGATCGCCGCGATGAGGGCGCGGGTGTAGGGATGGCGCGGGCGGCCGAACATCGTCTCCCAGTCGCCGGTCTCGACGATGCGGCCGAGATACATCACGGCCACCCGGTCGCTCATGTGCTCGACCACGCCGAGATCGTGGCTGATCATGAGGTAGGACAGCCCGAGGCTGTCCTTCAGGTCCATGAGCAGGTTGATGATCTGGGCCCGGATCGACACGTCGAGCGCCGAGACGGGCTCGTCGAGCACGACCACCTTGGGCTTCAGGATCAGCGCGCGGGCGATGCCGATGCGCTGGCGCTGGCCGCCCGAGAACTCGTGCGGGTAGCGCTCCGCCTGCTCGGGCCGCAGGCCTACCTCGCGCAGCATCGCACTGATGCGGTCCTCGATCTCGCCGCGGTTCGTGATCCCGTGCAGGCGCAGGGGCGCCGCGAGGGTCGCGCGCACGGTCTGGCGCGGATTGAGCGAGGAATACGGGTCCTGGAACACCATCTGGGCGATGCGGGCGCGCTCCATCCGGTCCATGCCGGCGCCGACGTCGTGGCCGTCGAGGGTGATGCGCCCGCGGGTGAGCGGCTGGAGGCCGAGGATCGACAGGGCGAGCGTGGATTTTCCGCAGCCGGATTCGCCCACGAGGCCGAGGCATTCGCCCCGCTTCAGCTCGAGGTCGACCCCGTCGACGGCGCGCAGCCAGCGCCGCGCCCCGAGAAGGCCGCCGCGCATGGGGAAATGCACCGCGGCGTCCTCGACCCGGAGGACCGGCTCCGCGGCGAGGTCGCCCAGGGGAGGCGGCGCGGGCGTCGCTGCGGCGGTGGCAAGTCGTTCAGTCATGATGGTGACACCGGACGCCGCCGTCGGGGAAGGGGGTCAGGGCCGGATCGTCCACCCGGCAGACGTCCGTCGCCCGGTCGCAGCGCGGGTTGAAGCGGCAGCCCTGCGGGAAGCCCGAGACCGGCGGCACCACGCCCGCGATCTCCTGGAGCCGGCGCCGGCCCTGCCGGGCGCGGGCGCCCAGCAGCGGCAGCGAGGCCACGAGCCCGCGGGTGTAGGGGTGGCTCGGCGTCTGGAACACCTCCTCGGCCCGTCGCTCCTCGACGATGCGGCCCGCATACATGACGCCGACGCGCCGGCACATGTTGGCGATGAGGCCGAGATCGTGGCTGATCATCAGCACGGCCGTGCCCTTGGCGGCGGACAGGTCGCGGATGAGGTCGAGGATCTCGGCCTGCACGGTGACGTCGAGGGCGGTGGTGGGCTCGTCGGCCAGCAGCAGGTCCGGGTTGCAGGCGAGCGCGACCGCGATCATGACGCGCTGGCGCATGCCGCCCGAGAGCTGGTGGGGATAGTCCTTCACGCGCCGCTCGGGCGCGGGCACCCGCACGCTGGCGAGCGCCTCCACGGCGCGCCGCTCGGCGTCCCGCCACGAGGCGCCCTCGTGGAGCACGAACATCTCGGCGATCTGGCGGCCGACCGGCGAGACCGGGTTGAGCGCCGTCATGGGCTCCTGAAAGATCATGGCGATGCGCTTGCCGCGCAAGGAGCGCATCGCGGCCGGGGGCAGGCTCTGGATCTCCTGCCCGTCGAAGCGGATCGTCCCGCCGCCGAAGCGCAGCGGCGGGCGCAAGAGCCCGATCAGGCTCAGCGCCGTGATGCTCTTGCCGCAGCCCGACTCGCCCACGAGGCCATAGGTCTCGCCGCGCCCGATGCGGAACGAGACGCCCTCGACCGCGGGAAAGCGCGAGCGGCCGGTGTCGAGGTCGATCCGCAGGTTCTCGACCTCGAGGAGCGGCGCCTCGCCCGCGCGGGACGCGGGGCGGCGATCCGGCACGACGGGAGCCATGCTCATGCCCGCGGCGCTCATGCCCGTGCCTGCTGCGCTCATGCCCGACGCGCTCATGCCCGTCGAGACCTGGCCTGCGGGTCGAGGATGTCGCGCAACCCGTCGCCGAGGAGGTTGAGGCCGAGCACGGTCACGAAGATCGCGAGCCCCGGGAAGACCGAGATCCAGGGCGCCGTGGTGATGTGGTCCTTGGCGTCGGACAGCATCGAGCCCCAGCTCGGGAAGGGCGGGCGGATGCCGAGGCCGAGGAACGACAGGGCGGCTTCCGTGAGCACCGCGCCGCCCATGCCGAGGGTGCCGATCACGATGATGGGTCCGAGCATGTTGGGCAGGAGCTGGGTCGCCATGATGCGCAGGTCCCCGTAGCCCAAGACCTTCGCGGCCTGCACGTAGCCCTGGCTTTTCAGCGACAGCGCCGAGGCGCGGGCGAGGCGGCAGGTGAAGGACCAGTTGGTGAGCCCGAGCGCGATCAGGAGGCTCGTCAGGCCGGGGCTCAGGATCGCCATGATGGCGAGCGCGAAGACGAGCGAGGGAATGGCGAGCATGAGGTTCGTCAGGCCGTTGACGAAATCGTCCCACCAGCCGCCCCAATAGCCCGCGGAGAGGCCGAGGCAGACGCCGATCACCGTGTTGATGAGCTGCGACACGATCCCGACCGTGAGCGAGATGCGCGCGCCGTAGAGCACGCGGCTGTAGATGTCGCGCCCCTGCGCGTCCGTGCCGAACCAGAACGCGCGGCCGGGCGGCTCCTCGGCGACCATCAGGTCGGCGTCGAGCACCGGGTCGGTATGGGCGAGCCAGGGCGCGAGGATCCCCGCAGCCACGACGGCCGCGATGAGGGCGCCTCCGATCACGAGATTGGCTCTGAATCTCACGGGCTTCTCAACTGTGCTCGATGCGGGGATCGGCTTTGGAGCGAACTCTCACGGGCTTCTCAACTGTCCTTGATGCAGGGGTGGGCGTCGGATCCGGCTCTCACGGGCTTCTCAGGTATCCTCGTTGCGGGGATCGGCTTCGGGAGGGCTCTCACGGGATCCTCAGCTGTATTTGATGCGGGGATCGATGAGCGCGCAGAGCACGTCCACGAGCGTGTTGACCGCGAGGAAGAACAGCACGATCACGAGGATCGCGCCCTGCACCACGGGGATGTCGCGCAGGGTGACGCTGTCGACGAGGAGCGAGCCGAGGCCGGGCCAGGAGAACAGCTTCTCGATCACGACCGCCTGCCCGATCACGCTGCCGAACTGCAATCCCACCGTGGTGAGCACGATCACGAGCGCGTTGCGGGCGAGGTGCCAGCGCACCACCCGGCCCTCGCTCATGCCCTTGGAGCGGGCCGTGCGGACGAAATCCGCGTTCATGATCTCGAGCACCGCGGCGCGGGTCGTGCGGGCGAGGAGCGCGAGCGGCGCAACCCCGAGCGCCACCGCGGGCAGCACGAGATAGCGCGGATCGGCGCCGTAGCCGAAGCTCGGCAGCCAGCCGAGCTTGAGGGCGAACAGATACATCAGGAGGAGGCCGAGCCAGAACTTCGGCACCGACAGGCCGGAGACCGCGATCACCATCGAGACGGTGTCGGCGACGCTGCCGGGTTTCAGCGCGGCCACGAAGCCCAGCGGCACCCCGAGCGCGATCGCGAACACCATGGCGGCGAGGCAGAGCTTCAGGGTCGCGCCCATGCGCTCCGCCAGCACCTTGGTGACCGGCTGACGCGTGCGGAACGAGGTCCCGAGGTCGAGCTGCGCGAGTTGGACGACGTAGCGGCCGAAGCGCAGGGCGACGGGATCGTTGAGCCCGAGCTCCTTGTTCATGCGCTCGACGACCGCGGGGTCCATGACGCTGCGGCCGTCGTCGCTGAGGCTCGACGCGAAGGTGCCGGGGATGACGCTGAACAGGACGAAGATCAGGAGCGCGACCGCCAGCACGATCGGCACCGTCTGCAGCACGCGCCGCACCAGGAAGGACAGCATTCAGGCCTCCAGCCTCCGCGGCCGCCTCAGCGGCAGCGGAGGCCCTGTCTCGGCTCGGCCGGTCACTTCGCGGGCGAGGTTTCGTCGATCCAGACCTTCTCGTAGTCCTGGTAGGCGAGCTCGGTCGAGTTCGGCTGCAGGCCGTGGACCCAGGGCTGATAGGCCAGCACCGCCTTGTTGTAGTTGAAGAACCACACCGGCGCCTCGTCCTGGATGATGGCGTTCACCTTCTTGAGGTTGGCGAGGCGCTTGGCCGCGTCGTCGGTGGCGCCGGCCTCGTCGAGGAGCTTGTCGACCTCGGCGTTCTTGAAGCCGACGTAGTTGCAGGCCGAGGTCGGCGTCGCCGAGTGGAAGCACTTGAGCGTGGTCAGCGGATCGGGCCCGGACTGCACGGAGTAGATGAAGGCCTGGAAGTCGCCCTTGCGCAGGTTCTCGGCCAGCACCGTCGCCTCGACGGGCTTGATCTTCGCCTTGATGCCGACGCGCTCCAGCATCGGGATCACGGCCTCGACGATCGGCACGCCCCAGCTCTCGTTCGGCGAGGCCGTCCACTCGAACTCGAAGCCGTTCGGGTAGCCGGCGTCCGCGAGGAGCTTCTTGGCCTTCTCGGGATCGAAGGCGTAGGGCTTGAGGGCCTCGTCGTAGGCGGGCGAGGAGGTCGGCAGCCAGCTCGTGGCGCGCACCGCCTTGTTGCGCACGAGGCGGCGGATGATGAGGTCGGTGTCGATGGCGTGGTTGATGGCCTGCCGGACGCGCTTGTCCTGGAAGGGCTTGTGGCTGAGGTTCATGCCCATGTGGCGGGTGAACACCTCGGCGACCTCGAGCAGGCCCTTGGAGAGGTTCGGATCCGCCTGGTAGGCGACGTACTGCACCGGCCCGAGGATCGAGGCGTCGATCTCCTTGTTGCGGAACGCCACGTCGCGCGCCGCCGCCTCGCCCATGATCGAGATCACGACCCGGTCGGTGTAGGGCTGGCCCGGCTTGTAGAACTTCTCCCAGCGCTCGGCGACGAGGCGCGAGCCCGGCACGTATTCCACGAACTTGTACGGCCCCAGCCCGATCGGCTTCGTCGCGAAGGTGTCCTTCGCGGCCTCGTCGGCGGGGTAGATCGCCGTGGTGTAGAACATGAAGCTGAAGGCCGGGTCGACCTTGTCGGTCAGCGTCATCTCGACGGTCGAATCGTCGATCTTGCGCAGGCCCGAGATCGTCTTGGCCTGGCCCTTCTCGACGTCGACGGCGCCCTTGATGAGGCGCACGTAGCGGGCGCCGGGATAGGACTTGGAGCCGTCCATGATCCGGTTGAAGGTCCAGATCACGTCGTCGGCCGAGAGCTTGCGGCCGTGGTGGAAGAAGGCGTCGTCGCGCAGCTTCAGGGTGTGGGTAAGCCCGTCCGGCGAGACGGTCGCGGAGGCGACGAGCTCGGGGACCGGCTTGTTGGCGTGCGAATCCCAGTTGTAGAGCGTGCGGTGGATCGCCCGCGCCCAGATCTCGTCCTGGGCGCGGTTGGTGGTGTGGATGTCCATGCCGGCGAAGCTCGAGCCGTAGCCCGCCGTGTAGCGGAACGTGCCGCCCCGGCGGGGGGTCTGCGCTTCCGCGATGGTGCCGAATCCGATCGTGGCGATCGAAGCCGCGATGGCGAACGTCTTGAGCACGGCGAACCTCCCCCGTTTTTTCTCAGACCGACCGATGCTCGGCCGGCCGCAGCGCGAGGGCACTCGTCCCTCTTCAGGCTGATCCGGGGCTTCCGTGGACGATCTTTCCGCCGAGGATCGTAAGATCGCACCGGGTCTTGTCAAGGATGTCCTCGGGCGCGGCGGTCAGCAGGTTCCGGGAGAACACCGCGATGTCGGCGAGCTGCCCCGGGACGAGCCGGCCCTTCACGTGCTCCATCTTCTGCGAGAAGGCGCCGAACTCGGTGTAGGCCTGGAGCGCGTCCTCGATCGACACCCGCTCGCGCTCGTCCATCACGGTGCCCTTCCAGGTCTTGCGGGTCAGCATCGTGTAGAGGTTCGGGAACGGGTTCGGCTCGCACACGGGCGCGTCGCTGCCCGTCGCGGGCTTGAAGCCGAGGTCGAGCCAGGTCCTGAAGGGATAGCTGCCGAGCGCGCGCTCGGGCCCGAGCACGGACACGTAGGCGTCGCCGAAATCGTAGATGAACACCTGCTGCGGGCACGGATAGATCCCGGCCGCCTTCATGCGCCGGTGCTGGTCCGCGTTCGAGAAGCCGCAATGCTCGATGCGGTGGCGCCGGTCCGGGTCCGGATGCGCGGCGAGCGCGCGCTCGTAGGCCGTGATGAGCTGCTCGATCGCCGCGTCGCCGATGGCGTGGCAGGCGAGCTGGTAGCCCTTCTCGTGCAGGTCCATGACGAGGTCGTTCAGCTCCTCGTCCTCCAGCATGCGCACGCCCGTGGTGCCGTCGTCGCCGAGATAGGGCTCGAACATCCAGGCCGTGCGCCCGCCCGCGGAGCCGTCGAGAAAGAGCTTCACGGCCCCGATCGTGAGCATGTCGTCGCCCGATCCCGAAATCAGGCCGGCCTCATGGCAGGGCGGCACGATGGAGCGGCCGGGATCGCCCAGCAGCGTCAGCCAGGTCCGCACCGGCAGCCGCCCCTCGCGCTTGGCGCGGTGATAGGCCGCGATCTCGCCGTAGCCGCCGCGCTGGCCCACCGCCGCGTCCATGCAGCTCGTGATGCCGTAGGAGAGGAGGTGCCGGCCGCCGCGCTCGATGCCTGCGATGATGTCCTCCTCCGAGGGCGCGGGAATCGCGGCCCACACGGGCGCGCGGGCATTCTCGGCGAGGAGCCCGGTGAGGCGGCCGTTCGCCTGCTCGATGAGGCCGCCGGGGGGCGTCGGCGAGGCCTCGTCGATGCCGGCGAGTTCGAGCGCCCGCGAGTTGCACACCGACACGTGCCCGCAGGTGCGCACCAGCATGACCGGGTTGTCGGGGGCGGCCCGGTCGAGCTCGGTGCGATGGGGATGGCGGCGCACGTCGAGCTTGGTCTGGTCGTAGCCGCGCGCCAGGATCCACTCGCCCGGCCGGACGGTGGCGGCGCGCGCCTTCACGGCGGCGAGCAGGGCGTCGAGGCTCGGCGCGGCGGCGGGCTTCGCGTCGACCCAGCCCATGGTCATGCCGAGCGAGACGAGGTGGAGGTGGGAATCGTTGAGGCCCGGGGTCGCGAGGCGACCCTTCAGGTCGATCACCTGCGTCGACGGGCCGATCAGCGCGGCGATGTCGCCGTCGCGCCCGGCCGCGAGCACGCGGTCGTGCCAGACCGCGAGGGCTTCGACCACGCCCTCCTCGCGCCCGCACCAGATCGGGCCGTTCCGGAGGACGAGGGTGGCTTCGACCCGGCCCGAAGGCGAGGGTCCTTGAGATGAGGAGGGCATGGGCGGGATTCTGACTCGGGTTCAAGCGAAGGCCGGTAACAGACCTCCGCCGGAGCCGATTTTCAAGCGCGCCCGCCGGGGAGGAACAGGTTTTCGGCTGAAGAGTGCCGCGCCGGAGCCGGGCACGGGCCTCCTGCGCCGCCGGCACGGTCGGCCCCCCGCCCCGGACGAAGACCGCTCCAAAAGAAAACGGGGCCGGCGGTACATCCGCGCTCGGCCCCGTCAGGAGTACACCACTGGATTGGCGCGCCTTGCCTCTGCCCCCATCGGCAGGCGTCGCTCTGATCTGCGGAAGGCTGTAGCAGGCGCTCTGCGGCCACGCTGATTAGACCTTCGGACCTCGCGCGCCGTGCCGGGCCGCCTGCCGGCGGGTCGGACGCGCGGCCCCGCTCCGGCCGTATCGCGCCCCCGGCCGCGAACCGCAGGGGCACGCGCGCCGCCGCGATCGGGAGGACCGGTCGGATCGGCCGCCGGGATACGGACGACCGCAACGGCGGCCCGTCAGGCCTTGGTGTTCTTGGCGACGTCCCAGCCGAACTCGACCTTGGCACCGGCGGCGCCGGTCTTTTCCTGGGTGGTGTAGACGTGCTTGAACTTGCGGAAGTTGAGGGTGACGTTCTCGGTGAGGCGGTCCTCCGAGCCGGCGCCGCCGGTCGACATGTTCGTCACGATGATGTCCTCGAGCTCGATCACGATGTACTC
>JAESGR010000142.1_pt1 | contig 112744 bp, 111 predicted proteins | sample 9269771 | NCBI WGS metagenome assembly JAESGR01 (sample SAMN15739572, study PRJNA653492) | algae metagenome | isolation source: Chroococcus sp. CMT-3BRIN-NPC107 and co-occurring heterotrophs from well... | place: USA: Clark Mountains Wilderness, California | collected 2010-04-18
GCCATGACGCCGGAGAGATCGCGCTCCACCGACCGGCCCCTCACCCCGACCCTCTCCCCGTCAACGGGGAGAGGGAGTTCGCGAGCGGGGAGAGGGGGCAGGAGGCGGAGAGAGGCGCGGCTACCGACCGTCCTCCAGCACCATGGCGGCGCCCTTCTCGCCGATCATGATCGTCGGCGAGTTGGTGTTGCCGGACGTGATCCGCGGCATCGCCGAGGCGTCGATGACCCGTAAGCCCTCGACGCCCCGGACGCGCAGGCGCTCGTCGAGCACCGCGAGGGGATCGTGGTCCGGGCCCATCCGGGCGGTGCCGACCGGATGGAAGATCGTGGTGCCGAGGTCGCCGGCGGCGCGGACGAGCTCGTCGTCGGAGGCGAGATGCGCCCCCGGCCGGTATTCCTCCGGACGGTAGCGGGCGAGCGGCGGCTGGCCGACGATGCGGCGCGCGATGCGCAGGGAATCGGCCGCGACCCGCCGGTCCTCGTCGGTCGAGAGGTAGTTGGGCTGGATCGCGGGCGGGGCCATCGGGTCCGGGCTCGCGGCATGGACGAAGCCGCGGCTCGAAGGCCGCAGGTTGCACACGCTCGCCGTGAAGGCCGGGAACGGGTGCAGCCCCTCGCCCCATTTGTCGAGCGAGAGCGGCTGGAAGTGGAATTCGAGATTGGCAGTGGCGTAGTCAGGCGAGGAGCGGGTGAAGACGCCGAGCTGGGACGGCGCCATGGTGAGGGGCCCGGTGCGGAACAGCGCGTAGTTCACCCCCATCATGGCGCGCCGGAACAGGTTGGCGTAGTCGTCGTTCAGGGTCCGCACGCCCGAGACCTTGTAGATCGGCCGGATCTGCAGGTGGTCCTGCAGGTTCTCGCCGACGCCCGGCGCATGGTGCACGACGGGAAGGCCGAGGTCCCGCAGGCGGGCGCCGTCGCCGATGCCGGAGAGCTCGAGGATCTTGGGCGAAGCGACGGCGCCGGCTGCCAGGATCACCTCGCCGGCGGCCCGGGCGACGTGGCGCTGCCCGCCCCGGACATAGGCGACCCCGACGGCCCGGTTTCCCTCCATGACGACGCGCTCCACGTGGACGCCGGTCTCGAGCCGGAGGTTCGCCCGTCCGAGCACGGGCTTCAGGAAGCCGCGCGCCGCGCTCCAGCGCCGCCCGCGCTTCTGGTTGACCTGGAAGTAGGAGGCGCCCTCGTTGTCGCCCGAATTGAAATCGTCGATCTGCGGGATCCCGGCCGCGGCCGCGGCCTCGCGCACCGCGTCGAGGATGTCCCAGCGGACGCGGGGCCGCTCCACCCGCCATTCGCCGCCGCTGCGGTGGAAGCGGTTCGGCGGGCTCGCGTGGTCCTCGTGCCGGAGGAAGTGGGGCAGCACGTCGTCCCAGCCCCAGCCCGAGAGGCCGAGCTGGCGCCACCCGTCGTAGTCGGCGGCCTGGCCGCGCATGTAGATCATGGCGTTGATGGCCGACGAACCGCCGATCACCTTGCCGCGCGGATAGGCGAGCCGGCGCCCGTTGAGGCCGGGCTCGGGGTTGGTGGTGAACATCCAGTCCGAGCGCGGATTGCCGATCGCGAACAGGTAGCCCACGGGGATGTGGTACCAGATCCAGCGGTCGAGCCCGCCGGCCTCCAGCACCAGCACGCGGTTGCGGGGATCGGCCGACAGGCGGTTGGCGAGCACGCAGCCCGAGGAGCCCGCCCCCACCACGATGTAATCGTATTGCCCGGAATCCTGCACGTCGCCCGCCATGGTGGCTCCCCTCGTCGGGCCGGACACTAGAGTGTTTTCGCGTGAGGTGGATCCGGCTCACGTGAAGAAAACACGAGCACCAAGACAACGAGAGCCGATTCGACGCAAGGCGAAACGGCTCGAGCGCAGGGCTCGCACCCTGCGCGAGGGGGGTGCGGCATGCATCGGCCTGGGGCTCCCCACGCTCCATGAGGGGGTGCCGTGTCCGGCGGCGCCCGCATCCCTGCGCGAGAGGGTGCGGCCCGCCGGTCCCTCGGCGCTGGCGGTCCGGAGAAAGCTTGGCTAAGGTCCGCCGCACCGAGGCCCTGGCCCCGAAGGAATGGGAATGGAGCGGGATCCCCTCCGCCTGGTGTGGCGCACCACGCCCGGGCATCATCTCGTCGCGTTCGTCCTGCTCGGCTTATGCGGGGCGCTGGTTCTGGCCGGGATCGACCTCGTCCGCCTCGTCGTCGACGGGATCGCGGGCGCGGGCGCACCGGCGCCGCTCCTGCGCCTGGCAATCCCGCTGCCGGAGCGCGTCAGCGAGACGCCCGTGGTGCTGTTCCCGGGCATCCCGCTCGACCGGACCTCGCATCAGCAGGCGGTGCTCCTCGGCCTCGCGGCGGTGCCGGTTCTGCTGGGCGGGGTCCTGGCCCTGCTCCAGATGCTCGCCGCCCAGAGCGGAGCCCGCGTGGTCGCGCGGCTGCGCACCGGCATCCTCGACCGGGTGCTCGCCGCCCGCGCCTCGACCCGCGACGAGGCCGAGGCGGCGGCGCAGCTCGCCGGCGACGCGCTCTCCCGCGAGGGACTGTTCCTGGGCTCCGCCCTGATCGGCGTGCTGCAATGGGCCGGCCTCGTGCTGGCGGCGCTGCTCTACATCGTGACCGTCGACGGGCGCCTCGCGGTGGCGGCCGGCGCCCTGCTGGTCTGCGGAGCGGCGCTCGGCCTGCACCGGCTGACCCTGCGCTGGCGCACGTCGCTCGCGGCGCGGCTCGAGGGCGCCGCCGTGGCGGACGCGCTGTTCGATCTGCTGCGGCGCCTGCCGGCCCTGCGCGCCCACGGCACCGGCGCCTTCGAGCGCGGCCGGCTGCACCAGGACTGGCGGCTGCGCCACCGGGCCGTCGCCCGCATGGAGCGGCGGCTGGCCATGACGGGATCGGTCTCGGGCGCCCTCCTCCTGCTCACGCCGCTCGCGGTGCTGGGCTGCGGGGTCTGGCTCGGCGCGGGCCGGGCGACCCCCGGGGCGCTCGTCGCGGCCGCGGCCGCCGCGGCGCTGGCGGCGCTCGCGGTCCGGGAGATCACCCGCTGGCAGCGTGCCCTCGACCAGGCCCATGGCTGGCTGACCGAACTCGCCCAGACGCTGGCGCCGCTCGCCCCCAACGAGAACCTGGACCGGCCCGTCGCGGTGCCGCGGGCGGGCGCCCTCGTGGCGCGGGGCGTCTCGGCCTACGATCCCGCGACCGGCGCCCGCATCGGGGGCGTCGACTGCACCATCGCGTTTCCGGCCCATGTGGCGCTCGTGGGCGACGACGACGACAGCCCGCGGGTGCTCGCCGCACTGATCGCAGGCCAGCTCGAGCCCTCGATGGGGCAGCTCACCTATGGCGGGGTCGATCTGGCGGCCGCCGACCCGGTCGAGCGGGCGCGGCGCATCGCCTATGCGGGCGGGACCACGATCCTCGTCCCGGGGTCCTTCCGCGACAACCTGCTCTACGGCTGCCCGGACCACCCGGAGCGCGACGCGCGCCTGAGCGAGGCGATCGCCGTGGCAGGCCTCGACGGGCTCGTCCATGCCCGCGGGCTCGCCGGGACCCTCGACCCGCGCCGGGAGGAGCGGCTGGCGGCCGCGATCGTCGAATCCCGCAGGACCGTGCGGGCGATGCTGGCCGCGCAGGATCTCGACCGCTTCGTCGATCCCTTCGACGCGGCGCGCTACAACCGCCACGCCACGATCGGCGAGAACCTGCTGTTCGGGCAGCCGATCGGCGACACCTTCCGGGAGGACAATCTCGCCTCCCACCCGTTCGTGCGGGCGATCCTGGAAGCGGTGGACCTCACGAAGCCCCTCACCGCCATGGGCCTCTCGATCGCGAGCACCATGATCGAGATGTTCGCCGACATCCCGGCCGGCCACCCGCTGTTCGAGCGCTTCTCGTTCTTCTCGGCGGCCGAGCGCGGCTATTTCGAGGACCTCGTCGAGCGCCGCTCCGGACGCCGCCGCTCCGATTCCGCCCGCGACCGGGAGCACCTGATCGGCCTGGCGCTCCGCTACGACGAGAACCGGCACCGCCTCGGGCTCCTCGACGAGACGCTCCAGGCCCGCATCGTCGCCGCGAGAGCCGATTTCGCGCGCATGCTGCCGGCGAGCCTCAAGCCCGCCATCGAGTTCTTCGATCCCGACCGCCTGTGCACGGCCGCGAGCGTGCAGGACAACCTGCTCTTCGGGCGTGTGGCCGGGGACCGGGCCGGCGCCGAGGAGGCGGTGCACCGGGTCATCCGCCGCGTCCTGACCGAGCGCGGCCTCGACGGGGAGGTCTCCCGCATCGGCCTCGACGGGCCCATCGATCCGCATGGCGGCGACCTGTCCGCGGCCGAGATCGCGGCCATCGACCTCGTGCGCTGCCTCGTGCGCGACCCCGACATCGTCGTGGTCGATCATGCGCTCGACGGCCTGACGGCCGCGCAGGCCGAAGCCGTGGCGGCGCGGCTGCGCCGCTTCCTGGTCGGCCGGGGCCTGGTCCTGTGCGCCTCGGCCCTTACGCCCGGGCTCGAGACCCCTCCCTTCGACCGCGTGCTCCGCTTCCGGCGCGGCGCGCTGCTCGAGGAGGAGGCCGTCGCCCCTGTCCCCGAGGCGGTCCCGGCATGAGGGCTGCATGGTGCGGGAGCGGACGCGTCCTCTCGGGTCCCAGGGAACCCGGCCGATCATCCTCCCGTTGGGCTCACGGCGTAGAAGATTCTTTCAGACCATGTGTGCTAGCGCACTTCCAGGCACCCCGCATTGAGGGCAATGTCCGCTGATGGTGGTACGTGGACCCGCTCATGACGACGCCCTCCGGGTACGGATCTGGGGCGCCCGTGGCTCGACCAATGCGTCGGGACCGCGCTTCGTCGAGTTCGGGGGCCATACCCCCTGCGTCGAGGTCCGCTGCGGCGACCGCCTCTTCGTGCTCGACGCCGGCACCGGCCTCTCGGCGCTCGGCAACGACCTCGGACCGGCGCTGCCGAGCGAGGTCGACATCCTGTTCAGCCACGTCCACCTCGACCACATCGCCGGCCTGCCCTTCTTCAAGCCCGCCGTCCTCAATCCCGGGCGCATCATCCGCACCCATTGCGGCAACCTGGACGGACGCAGCGCCGCGGAGGCCGCGGACCGCCTGTTCGCCCCGCCCCTCTTCCCGATTTCCCTGAGCGACCTCCCGGCGCGCTTCGAGCACCACGGCTTCCGGGCCGGCGAGACGCTGCACTTCCCCGACGGAGTCCGGGTCGAGACCCATCCGCTGCTGCATCCCGGCGGCGCCACGGGCTACCGCTTCGAGCACCGGGGCCGCGTGTTCTGCTACATCACCGACATGGAGCACACGGAGCCCTGGCCCGATGCCGGCCTCGTGCGCTTCATCCGGAACGCCGATCTCATCGTCTACGATGCCATGTTCTCGGATGCCGAGTACAATCGCTGCCGCGGCTGGGGCCACTCGACCTGGGAGAAGGGCATCGAGCTCTGCCGCGCCGCCGGCGTGAAGTCGCTCGCGATCTTCCACCATTATCCCGGCCACGACGACGAGGCCCTGCGCGCGCTGGAAAGCGAGATCCAGATCGCGATGCCGACCGCCTGCATCGCGCGCGAGCGGCAGAGCTTCACCTTTCAGCCCCTGGGCCAGAGCAGCGCCGCTTCCGCGGAAGCGGCCGCCGTCTGAAAGCGCCCCGACCGGCCCGGCCGCGTACTGGAACCTTCGTCGGAACGGCCATGGTCCGCGTTATCGTGTGGCGCGCCCCTGCGCAACCGACCCGCCCGAGCCTCGAGACCCGCCCCATGACCCCGTCCGCCGCGTCCGGAGCGCCCTGCCGATGAGCGCGCCCGTCATCGCCCTCACGGGAGCGACCGGCTTCATCGGCCGCCATCTCCTGAAGGAGCTTCCGCAACGAGGCTACCGCATCCGCGTGCTGCTGCGCCGCCCGGCCGAGGTGCCGCCGGAGGCGTCGAGCGCGGTCGTGGGCGACATCGCGGCGCCGCGCAACATGGCGATGGCCCTGCGCGACGTCGACATGGTGATCCATTCCGCGGGCCTGGCCCAGGGCATGTCGGGCCACCCGGAGGACGACTACCGCTCGATCAACACCGAGGCGACCGTCGCGCTGGCGCGGGCCGCCGAGCGGGCCGGGATCCGGCGATTCGTCTTCCTGTCGTCGATCCGGGCTCAGGCCGGCCCGACCGCGGACGGCATCCTGACCGAGACCGATCCACCCGCCCCGACCGATGCCTACGGGCGCTCGAAGCTCGCCGCCGAGCAGGGCCTCGCGGAGCTCGGGCTCGACTGGGTCGCGCTGCGCCCGGTGCTGGTCTACGGGCCGGGTGTACAGGGCAACATGGCGTCGCTCGTGGAGCTGGCCCGGTCGGGTTTCCCCCTCCCCTTCGGCGGCCTCAGGGCGCGCCGCTCGCTCTTGAGTCTCGACAACCTCGTGGTCGCGATCGACGCGGTGCTGCGCGCACCCAATCCCCTGCGCCGTCCCCTGATCGTGGCGGATCCCGAGCCCATGTCGGTGCCCGAGATGGTCGCAGCCCTGCGCGAGGGCCTCGGCCGGCGCCCGGGGCTCCTGCCCGTGCCGGCGCCACTGCTCGAAGCCGCTGCGCGGCTCTCCGGGCGAAGCGAGGTCTACCGGCGCCTGAGCGGATCGCTCGTCGCGAGCCCCGCAGCCCTCATGAACCTTGGATGGCGGCCCGTGCAGACGTCGCGGGAGGGTCTCGCCCACCTCGCGCGGACGGCCGAGCCTGCGAAAGCTGCGAGCGCTTAGGGCGTTGCCCGGTAGCCGAGTCCGGCGAGCACGAAATCCGCCATCGCGGACAAAGCCGGGGCCTGACCCTCGATGCACTGCACGAGCAGTTGCGGATGGATGTAGCGGATCAGCGCCACATGGGCGCAGCGGGCCGAGACCGCGATATCCGGCACGGCCGTGAACTCGCCCGAGGCGGCACCGTCGCCGACGATGCGGCGGAAGAAGGCGTCCGTACGCTCGATATGGGCCTGGATGACGGCCCAGCTCTCCGTCATCGCGACCTCGACCATCTCGTGCATGCGATGGTTCTCGGTGAAGCGATCGACGCTGAGGCGGTGATAGGTCTCGATGAAGGTGCGCAGGCGCTCGGCCGCGGAGCCGGGGCCCGTCGCGATAGCCTCCAGCTGCTCCTCGACGTTCGCGAGCATGCGCTCGGCCACGGCCTCGTTGATGGCCTTCTTGGACTCGAAGAAGCGGTAGACGTTCGCGGGGCTCATGCGGAGCGCCTTGGCGATGTCGGCCACCGTGGTCTTCTGGTAGCCGATCTCGCGGAAGAACCGCTCCGCGGTCTCGACGATGCGGCCGCGCGTGTCGGTCTCCGGATGGACGAGCGGGGAGGCTGTCATGGGCATTTCACTATGACGAATTGCGATTTTCGTCAATTGTCAGAGGCCGGAGCGGGGTGATCGCCACCCGCTCATCCTGGATCGTGACGCGCGTCTCGATCCCGAAGCTGCGGGCGAGTTCAGCCTCCGTCAGGACGGCGGCCGGCGCGCCTTCCGCCCGGACCCGGCCCTCCGCCAGCAGAACAAGTCGGTCGGCGAAGCGGGCCGCAAGCGCCAGATCGTGCATCACGGCCACCACGGTGGCTCCGCCGCGGGCGCGGCTCTTCAGGACGTCGAGCACCACGAGCTGATGGCGCGGATCGAGAGCGGCGACGGGCTCGTCGGCGAGGAGCACGGGACTGTTCGTGGCGAGCGCCCGGGCGAGCAGGACCCGGGCCCGCTCGCCGCCCGAAAGCTCCGTCGCGACCCTGCCCTCGAAGCCGGCGAGACCCACCGCGGCCAGGGCCGCGGCGACGGCGGCACGGCCCACAGGGCGGAGCGCTCCGGGCCGCTCGCCGTGGGGTAGGCGTCCGAGGGTGACCACGTGAGCGACGGGAAGAGGCCAAGCGATGGAACCGCCCTGCGGCAGGTAGGCGATGGCCCGCGCCCGCTCGCCGGAGGCAAGAGCCGCGACAGGGCGATCGCCGAGCAGGACCGTGCCGGCGGCTGCGGGCTGGAGGCCGGCGAGGGCGCGCAGCAGCGTCGACTTGCCGGCACCGTTTGGTCCGATCACCACCGTGAGCAGGCCGGGCTGGAGCGTGAGGTCGACGGCGGCGAGAACGCGGCGTCGGCCGAGGTCGGCCGACAGGTTCCGGGCGTGCAGATCTCCTCTCACGCGGGCGTCTCCGCGAGTTCGGCGCGGCGGCGGGCGATGATCCAGAGGAAGAAGGGTACGCCGAGCACCGCCGTCAGGACGCCCACCTTCACCTCCACGGCGGAGGGGATCAGGCGCACGGCGCAGTCTGCGGCGAGCAGCAGGGCCGCTCCCGCGAGCCCGGCGGGCACCAGCGTGCGGGCAGGATCGTGCGACACGAGCGGCCGCACGAGATGGGGCGCGACGAGCCCGACGAAGCCGATCGAGCCCGCGACTGCGGTCGCAGCCCCCGTGCCGACCGCCGCTGCGACCACGATCATGAGCCGCAGGCGCGCCACGTTCACGCCGAGGCTCGCGGCGGTCTCCTCGCCGAGCGCCAGCGCCCGGAGCCCCGGACCAGTGCCGAGCAGCAGCGCACCCGCGAGGGCCGCGAACGGCGCGAAGAGGAGGAGATGCGCGCGGGAGCGGTCCTCGAGCGAACCGAGGAGCCAGAACACGATCTCGTAGAGCGCATAGGGATTCGGCGACAGGCTCAGGGCGAGCGAGGTGGCCGCGCCCGCGAGGCTGCCGACCGCGAGGCCGGCGAGCACCAGCACCACGACGGTGCTGCGGCGCCCGGCGATCGTGACCACGAGGCCGATCGACAGGAGCGCGCCCGCGATCGCCGCTGCGGGCAGGGCCCAGGAATGGGCGCCTGCGAGGCCGAAATAGAGCACCAGCACCGCGCCGAGCGCTGCGGCCTGCGGCGCGCCGAATACGGACGTATCGGCGAGCGGGTTGCGCAGCAGGCCCTGGAGCGCCGCGCCGGTGAGCCCGGCGGTGCCGCCTATCAGGAGCGCGAGCAGGGTCCGGGGCAGACGGAGTTCCCGCACCACGATCGTGGCGCTGCCGAGATCCTGGACCAGCGCCTGCGCCGCGGTGCCGATTCCGATCGGCGCCGGACCGATGGCGAGCGAGGCGAGCGAGAGGGCGACGACCAGCAGCGCGAGACCGGGCACAAGGGCGCGGCCGGCCGGAACGGCCTGATCGGAAGACGGGGCGGGTCGCGAGTTCATGGCGTCGGGCCGCGATAGCAATCCGGCCCGACGCTGTCACTCTTGCATCGCGCTTTTACTCCGCCGCCATCGGAAGCGCTCTGCGGGGCTCGAGTCGCACGAAGCCTTCCGGCTCGTCCGCTTCCGGCGCAGGCTCCGGCGCGAGCGCGTGATCGTCGAGGCTGCGGCGGAACCACAGCGCGTAGAGGGCCGGCAGGAAGAGCAGCGTCAGGAAGGTCGCGACGAAGAGGCCGCCCATGATCGTGAAGGCCATGGGACCCCAGAACGCCGAGCCCGAGAGCGGGATCATGGCGAGGATCGCGGCGAGCGCGGTCAGCACCACGGGACGCGCCCGCCGCACGGTCGCCTCCACGATCGCCTCGCGGCGGGTGTGGCCGTGCGCCACGTCGGCCTCGATTTGGTCGACCAGGATCACGGCGTTGCGCATGATCATGCCGGCGAGCGCGATGAGACCGAGGAGCGCCACGAAGCCGAAGGGCTTGCCCGAGAGGTTCAGCGCCAGCGAGGCTCCGATCAGCCCGAGGGGAGCGGTGAGGAAGACGAGAATCAGGCGCGAGAAGCTCTGGAGCTGCACCATCAGGATCAGCAGCATGGCGCCGATCATGAGGGGGAAGAGCGCGAAGATCGAGGCGTTGCCCTTCGAGGATTCCTCCACCGCGCCGCCGACCTCGATCCGGTAGCCCGGCGCGAGGCTCTCCCGCAGGGGCTGCAGCAGGGGCCAGACCTGGTTCGTGACGTCGGGCGGCTGCACGCCGTCGACCACGTCCGAGCGCACCGTGATCGACATGTCGCGGTTGCGGCGCCAGAGGATCGGCTCCTCGTGGGCGTATTCGATGCGGCCCACCTGCGCGAGCGGTACCGGCACGCCGTTGCGGGACACCACCGTGAGGTCGCCGATGCGGCCGAGGTCGAGGCGCTCCTGCCTGGCCGCGCGGGCCACCACGTCGACCCGTTCCGTTCCGGACCGAACCGATGTCACGGTGAGACCGGAGATCAGGGTCTGGAGCGTCTGGGCGACGCTCTGCGGATCGAGGCCGAGCGCCCGGGCCCGCTCCTGATCCACCACCACGCGGATCGAGGGCGACATCTCGTTCCAGTCGAGATGCGGATCGACCACGCTGCGGTTCCCCCGCATGATCTCGCGGACCTGGAAGGCGACGTCGCGCACCGCCTTGGCGTCCGGGCCGACCACCCGGAACTGCACGGGAAAGCCGACCGGCGGGCCGAAGTTGAACCGGTCGACGCGGACGCGCGCCTGCGCGAGCGCGCCCTCTCCGACCGCCCGTTCGAGCCGCGCCTTGACGCGTTCGCGGGCCGAGACGTCCTTCCCGACGATGACGATCTCGGCGAAGGCCTCGTTGGGGAGCTGCGGATTGAGGCCGAGCCAGAAGCGGGGCGAGCCCTGGCCGATATACGTGGTCGCGGTCGCGACGTCCGGATCGTCGCCGAGGAGCCGCTCGGCCTCACGCGCGGCCTCAAGCGTCGTGCCGATGGCGGTGCCCTCGGGCAGGCGGAGCTGGAAGAACAGCTCCGGGCGCTCGGACAGCGGGAAGAACTGCTGCTGCACGCGGCCGAAGCCCACGACCGACCCGGCAAAGATCAGAGCCGTGGCGGCGACCACGACACTGCGCCGCCGAACGCAGAGGGCGATCACCATGCGCAAAGCCTGGTAAGCCCGCGTTTCATAGATCGCGTGCGGATCCGCGGATCCGTGCGCCGCAAGAGTCTTCGGGAGCAGCTTCACGCCGAGATAGGGCGTGAAGATCACGGCCACGAACCAGGACGCCACGAGCGCGATGCCAACGACCCAGAAGATGCCGCCGGCATATTCGCCGACCGACGAATTCGCGAAGCCGATCGGCAGGAAGCCTGCCGCCGTCACGAGGGTGCCGGTGAGCATGGGGAAGGCGGTCGAGGTCCAGGCATAGGCCGCGGCGCTCGTGCGGTCCCAGCCCTCCTCCAGCTTCACGACCATCATCTCGGCCGCGATGATGGCGTCGTCGACGAGGAGTCCGAGCGCGATGATGAGGGCGCCCAGCGTGATGCGGTGGAGGTCGATGCCGAGCACCTTCATGACCATGAAGGTGAGCGCGAGCACGAGCGGCACCGACAGCGCGACCACGATGCCGGTGCGCCACCCGAGGCTCAGGAAGGACACGAGGAGCACGATCGCGAGCGCCTCAACGAAGGAGCGCTCGAACTCGAAGATCGCCTCGTCCACGACCTTGGGCTGGTCGGCGACCTGCTCGAGCGCGATTCCTTTCGGCACCGCCGCCATGAATGATTCGGTCGCGGTCTTCACGTCGGGCCCAAAGGCCTGGATGTTAGCGCCTCTCGTCATCACGACGCCGATTCCTAGGGCGGGTGTCCCGCGCTGACGCACGAGCGCGTCCGGCGGGTCCTCGAAGCCTCGACTCACCGTCGCGATGTCGCCGAGGCGGAACACCCGGCCGTTCGCCTCCACGGGCGTCTCGGCGACGGCGCGCTCGCCGTCCAGGGCACCGGTGACGCGCAGGGGGATGCGTTGCGCGCCCGTCTCGACCACGCCGGCCGGTGTGACCGCATTCTGGCGCTGGAGCGAATCGAACAGGGCCTGCGGCGCGATGCCGAGGGTCGCGAGCTTGGCGTGGCTGAACTCGACGAAGATGCGCTCGTCCTGCACGCCGTAGAGGTTCACCTTCACGACCGTGGGCACCTTGAGGAGCCGCTGGCGCAGGGCCTCGGCCACGACCTTGAGCTGGGCGTAATCGGCGCCGTCGCCGGTCAGCATGTAGAGGATCGAATCGACGTCGCCGTACTCGTCGTTGATATTCGGGCCGATGAGGCCGGCGGGCAGGTCCGCCCGGAGGTCGGTGAGCTTCTTGCGCAACTGGTAGAAGAGCTGCGGCATCTCCCGCGCAGGGGTGCTGTCGCGGAACGCGACCTGCATGGCTGTGAAGCCGGGCTTGGTGTAGGTCTGGACCTTGTCGAACCAGGGCAGTTCCTGGAGCCGCTTCTCGATCCGGTCCGCGACCTGGTCCTGCATCTCCTGCGCGGTCGCCCCCGGCCACACGGCCGTGACGACCGCGACTTTGATGGTGAAGTTCGGATCCTCGGCACGGCCGAGGCCGCGGAAGGACAGGAGGCCGCCGACCGCGAGCGCCAGGATCAGGAACAGCACGAGCGCGGGATGAGCCACGGCCCAGGCCGAAAGGTTGAAACGCTTCATGGCGGAGGCCTTGCGGGAGCGGACGGGCAGGGTCCAGCCGGGAAGGAGCTAGAACTGGAGCGCCTGCACGATGCGCACGCGCTGAGCTGCGTCGAGCTTCTGCACTCCGATCGTCACGACCCGATCGCCTTCGTGAACCCCGGAGGCGACCAGCACGTCGCGGGCTTCGTAGGCCGCGACCGTGACGGGCCGCAGTGCGGGGCGGCCATCGACGTCGATCACCCAGAGGGCCGGGCCGGCTCCCTGGTTGTAGAGGGCGGAGAGCGGCAGACGCGCGACCTTGCCGCCGCCCTCCTGGCCGACCACGAGGGTCGCGGTCATGCCGAGCTGAACATCGCGGCCGGCATCCGGCAGCGAAAAGCGGGCAAGATAGGTGCGGGTCGTCGGGTCGGCGGAGGGCGAGAGCTCGCGCAGCCGCGCCTCGTAGGAACGGTCGGGGTTGGACCACAGCGAGAGCCGCGCCGTGCCGGACTGGACCTGGGCGATCTGGGCCTCCGGTACCGCGACCAGGGCTTCCTTCTCGGCCTGGCGCGCGAGCCGGATCGCGATCTGGCCGGCCGTGACGACCTGCCCGGGCTCGATCTGCACCGCGGTCACGACGCCGTCGGCGTCAGCCGCGAGCGTCGCATAGGAGAGGGCGTTGGCGGCGAGCGCCAGGGCGCGCTCGGCCCGCGCGACGCGCCCGCGGGCCTCCTCCGCCGCGGCCTTCTGGCGGTCATAGGCCGAGGCCGTCGACCAGCCGTCGCTACGCAACGTGGTGATGCGCCGCAATTCGGCCTCCGCCTGCGCGAGCGCGGCCGCCGCGGCGCGGGCCTCCGCCTCGGCCTGCTCGTGCTGGAGGCGCAGATCCGTCTCGTCGAGGATGGCAAGCCGGGTTCCCGCCGTCACGGCGTCGCCCACGCTGACGAGGCGGCGGGCCACCTTGCCGGCGACGCGGAAGCCGAGGTCGCTCTCGACACGGGGCCGGATCGTCGCCACGAAGCTCCGCTCCGCCGCTCTCGGCTCGAAGCGGGCGACCTGCACCAGCACCGGCCGCTCGGGCTTCTGCGGGGCGTCGGCGGTCTTGGCCTGGCAGGCCGCCAGGACGAGGACCGCCGCGACTGCGAGGGAGAACTGCCGGAACGGAACTGCCCGGGCCGAGAGTAGAGGGAACTGAACCAGCCGGAGCGACATGGGCCGCCCTTTCCATCAAAACGGGGACTGGACCGGCTGCCAAAGCGAGCCCGCGAGGGGGCGTAACGGGCTGCGAGCTCCGGCTGCCGGTCCAGGTGCCGATTAGCTACGCTGACGTATGACGATTGTCAATTTTCGTCAGTGAGCACCCATCAGATCACGCCGTTGCGATGTGCGCCAGCGCACATCACGCGCAGTCCAGCATCTGGAACGAACCCGGTTCATCCGAGCCGCCGGGCGTGCTAGGAGCGCGAAAACAGACGCGGCCGCCCGATGAACCCGATCTTCGCCGACCTCCCCACCACCGTGTTCGAAGTCATGTCGCGCCTTGCGCGGGAGACCGGCGCGGTCAATCTCGGCCAGGGCTTCCCGGATGATCCCGGGCCCGAGGACGTGCGCCGCAAGGCCGCCGAGGCGGTGGTCGACGGCTGGAACCAATATCCTCCCATGATGGGCCTGCCGGAGCTCCGCGGCGCCATCGCGACCCATTACCGGCACTGGCAGGGGCTCGATCTCGACCCGGAAAGCGAGATCATGGTGACGTCCGGAGCCACGGAAGCGCTCGCCGGTGCCCTCATGGCGCTCGTGACGCCGGGCGACGAGGTGGTGCTGTTCGAGCCCATGTACGACGCCTACCTGCCGCTCGTGCGCCGGGCCGGCGGAGTCCCGCGTTTCGTGACGCTGAAGCCTCCGCATTTCCGGCTGACCGAGGAGGCTTTGGCGGAGGCCTTCTCCCCGAAGACGAAGGTGGTTCTCTTCAACAACCCCCTCAATCCGGCCGCCACCCTCTTCTCCGATGAGGACCTCGAACTCCTGGCGCGGTTCTGCACCCGTCACGACGCGGTCGCGGTCTGCGACGAGGTCTGGGAGCATGTGGTCTTCGACGGGCGGCGCCACCGCTCGGTTCTGTCGCTGCCGGGCCTGCGAGAGCGGGCCGTGAAGATCGGCTCCGCGGGCAAGATCTTCAACCTGACGGGCTGGAAGGTCGGCTTCGTCTGCGCGGCGCCCTCCCTCATGCGCATGCTCGCCAAGGCGCACCAGTTCCTCACCTTCACGACGGCGCCGAACCTCCAGGCCGCCGTCGCCTACGGCCTGGCGAAGGACGACACCTATTTCGAGGGGTTGCGGCGGGATCTCGCCCGCAGCCGCGACCGCTTCACCGCCGGCCTCGAAGGGCTCGGCTTCGCGGTGATCCGCAGCCAGGGCACCTACTTCGTCAATATCGACATCGCGCCCTTGGGGGAGGCCGACGACGTCGCCTTCTGCCGGCGCCTCGTGATGGATCACGGCGTCGCCGCGATCCCGGTCTCGGCCTTCTACGCCGAAGGCGCAGTGCGCAACGTGGTGCGCTTCTGCTTCGCCAAGCGCGACGCGACCCTCGACGCCGCCCTGGAGCGGCTCGCCGGCGTGGTCCGCCGCGCCGCCTGACGGCTGGGGCGTCGCAATGGCGGGAAGCGCCCCGTTCACGGACATGCGCATTGTATCGTCCGGGCCGAGGTCGTAGTTTTCGCCGGTTCACATCCGTCCCTGAGGGAGCCCCACCCACGATGATCCGAGCGCTTGCCTCCCTGGCCCTGTCCCTCGCCCTCGTGACCGGCGCTGCCGCCCAGCAGCAGCGCGTCGTCAACGTCTACAACTGGTCGGACTACGTCGACCCGAAGGCGCTGGAGGATTTCACCAAGGAGACCGGCATCAAGGTCGTCTACGACACCTACGACAACAACGAGATCGTCGAGACGAAGCTGCTCGCCGGCAAGTCGGGCTACGACATCGTGGTGCCGTCGGGCCCCTTCCTGCAGCGCCTCATCAAGGCCAACGTGTTCAAGAAGCTCGACAAGGCGAAGCTCACGAACGCCTCGAACCTGTGGCCCGACGTGATGCAGCGCCTCTCCGTGTTCGATCCCGGCAACCAATACGCCGTGCCCTACATGTGGGGCACCACCGGCATCGGCGTGAACGTCCAGAAGGTCAAGCAGGCCCTCGGCGACGTGCCGCTCAACACCTGGGATCTTCTCCTGAAGCCGGAGCTCTCGGCAAAGCTGAAGGGCTGCGGCATTCAGGTGCTGGACTCGCCCGAGGACCTCTTCCCCGGCATCATGAACTATCTCGGCCTCAACCCGGACTCCAAGAAGACCGAGGACATCACCAAGGCGGCCGATGCACTCTTCAAGGTCCGCGGCAACATCCAGAAGTACCATTCCTCGGAATACATCAACGCGCTCGCCAACGGGGACATCTGCCTCGCAGTCGGCTATTCCGGCGACATCCTGCAGGCCAAGAAGCGCGCGGAAGAAGCCAAGAACAGCGTCGAGATTGCCTATCTCGTGCCGCGCGAGGGCGCGCTGATGTGGTTCGATTCCTTCGCGGTTCCGGCCGACGCCAAGAACGCGGCGGAAGCGCACGAGTTCATCAACTACATGATGCGCCCCGAGGTCGCGGCCGCGAACTCGAACTTCGTGGCCTACGCCTCCGGCAACCTGGCGGCGAAGCGGACCATCAACCCGGAGATTCTCAACAACCCGGGCATCTACCCGGACGAGGCCACGATGAAGCGCCTCTTCACCAACACGGCCTACGACGATCGCGCGCAGCGGACGCTCACGCGCCAGTGGACCCGCGTGAAGACGGGGCGCTGAACTTCAGACCGGACGCGGATCCTTCCGCTCCGGCTCCGCCATCGCGCCGCCACAAGCGGGGCCTTTGATGGAGGGATGAGACGATCCCTCCCCGCCTCCGCCCTCGCGGCCCTCCTCCTCGCCCTCCCGGCTTCCGCGCAGGTCGCGACGCCCCGCCCGGCCACCGTCAGCGTCACCGGGGCGGCCGAGGTGCAGTTGAAGCCCGACTTCGCCCATCTTTACGCCACTGTCGGGACGACCGGCGATACGGTGGGTCAGATCACGGACGCGAACCGGGCTGCCACCGAGCGCGTGCTCGCGCGGCTGCAGGCGATCGGCGTCAAGCGCGAGGACATCCGCACCCTGAACCTGCAAGTGGTCCAGACCCCGCCGCGGGTCGATCGCGAGGGCCGCGAGATCCGCGCGCCGCGCTTCACCGCGAACCACACCCTCCGCGTCACGACCCGCGACCTCGACGGCGTCGGTCGGCTCGTCGGCGAGATCCTGAGCGTCGGCGACCTCACCTTCCAGTCGCTCGCCTGGGGCCTCGACCGCGACGACGAGGGGCTGGACGAGGCCCGCCGCGCGGCGGTGCGCAACGCCCGCCGCCAGGCCGAGACCTACGCGGGCGCCGCAGGGGTGACGCTCGGCCGCCTCATGGAAATCCGCGACGGCGATACGCCCTCGTTCAGGGGCGAGAGCGACATGGTCCAGGCCCGCATGGCCTCGGCGCCCAGCCCCGGCCTCGCCGTGGTCCCGCCGGCCTCCGTGCGCGCGACGGCGTCCGTGCAGATGGTGTGGGAGATCGGGCCGTAGCCAGCACGCATTTTCCGCCCCTTCAGGAGCGATGGCGAGCCACCCTCCGTGTCATCCCCCTGCTCGGAGCCCGTTAGGGCGGAGGGGACACCCTCTGTGTCATCCTCGGCCGGAAGCGGCTTCAGCCGCTGGAGGGGAAGGGGATCCAGCGAAACAATGGTGCCGCGAAGCGGCGCCATGTGTGGAATGCATAAAGCGCTGCTTCGCAGCAAGTTATTATGCTGGATCCCCCTCTCCTCCGCCCTGACGGGCTCCGGCCGGGGATGATACTGGGGGTGGCCCCGGCGTGAGGGCAGGCTCCGGCTCAGGATAACCTGGACTTCAGCTCAGGTTGAGCTCGCGGAAGAAGTCGTTGCCCTTGTCGTCGGTGACGATGAAGGCCGGGAAGTTCTCGACTTCGATGCGCCAGATCGCCTCCATGCCGAGTTCCGGATACTCCACGACCTCCACCTTTCGGATGCAGTCCTGCGCAAGCCGCGCGGCCGGGCCGCCGATGGAGCCGAGATAGAAGCCGCCATGCTTCTGGCAGGCCTGGCGCACCGCGTCCGAGCGGTTGCCCTTGGCGAGCATCACCATGGAGCCGCCGGCGGCCTGAAACTGGTCGACGTAGGAATCCATCCGCCCCGCGGTGGTGGGGCCGAAGGAGCCGGATGCATAGCCCTCGGGCGTCTTGGCCGGGCCCGCGTAGTAGATCGGGTGGTTCTTGAAATACTCCGGCATCGGCTCGCCGCGCTCCAGGCGCTCGCGGATCTTCGCATGCGCGAGGTCGCGGGCCACGATGATCGGGCCGTTGAGAAGGAGGCGCGTGCGCACCGGATAGCGGTTGAGCGTCTCGAGGATTTCCGGCATCGGCCGGGTGAGGTCGATCCGGACCACGTCGCCGCCGAGCGACGCCTCGTCGATCTCGGGCAGGTACTGCGCCGGGTTCGCCTCGAGCTGCTCGAGATAGACCCCATCCCGCGTGATCTTGCCCACGGCCTGCCGGTCGGCCGAGCAGGAGACGCCGAGCCCGATGGGGAGCGAGGCGCCGTGGCGCGGCAGCCGGATGACGCGCACGTCGTGGCAGAAGTACTTGCCGCCGAACTGCGCCCCGACCCCGAGGCTCTGCGTGAGCTTGTGAACCTCCGCTTCCATCTCGAGGTCGCGGAAGGCGTGGCCGGCCTCCGACCCTTGCGTCGGCAGCGTGTCGAGATAGCGCGTGGAGGCGAGCTTGACGGTCTTGAGATTCTGCTCCGCGCTCGTGCCGCCGATCACGATGGCGAGGTGATAGGGCGGGCAGGCCGCGGTGCCGAGCGTCAGGATCTTCTCCTTCAGGAACGCCATCATGCGATCCCGGGTGAGGAGCGAGGGCGTTCCCTGGAACAGCATCGACTTGTTGGCCGAGCCGCCGCCCTTGGCGATGAAGAGGAACTTGTAAGATTCCTCGCCCTCCGCATAGATCTCGATCTGGGCGGGGAGGTTCGACTTGGTGTTGCGCTCCTCGAACATCGAGATCGGCGCAAGCTGCGAGTAGCGCAGGTTGCGCTTGAGGTAGGCGTCGCGGATGCCTTCCGCGATCGCGCTCTCGTCGCCGCCCTCCGTCCAGACGAGGCGCCCCTTCTTGCCCATCACGATGGCGGTGCCGGTGTCCTGGCACATGGGCAGGATGCCGCCGGCCGCGATGTTGGCATTCTTGAGCAGGTCATAGGCCACGAAACGGTCGTTCGGGGTCGCCTCGGGATCCTCGAGGATCGACCGGAGCTGCTTGAGGTGGCCGGGCCGCAGCAGGTGGTTGATGTCCATGAAGGCCTGCTCGGCGAGGAGCCGGATCGCCTCCGGCTCCACCACGAGAACCTCACGGGCGCCGAAGCGCTCGACGCGTACGCCCTCGCTCGTGAGCTTGCGGTAGGGCGTCCCGTCGGGCCCGAGCGGGAAGAGATTGTGCTGCAGGGGCTGTTCGGCGGGGGACAGGGCCGCGGCGGCGGACATGACGGGGCTCCGTGGAGAGGGCGCGAGGGCGCACGCCTGACGATGGGCGCGCTTCTAGCGCGTCCCAGGAGTCCAGGGAAGGGAACGGAAGTGGGAAGGGTCCTCAGGCCGCCTGCGGGGCCGGGCTCTGGGTCAGGACCGCATAGAGGGCGTCGGCGTCCCGAGTCGTCCTCAGGCGCTCGACCACGCCGGGGCTGCGCAGGACGCGGGCGATGCGGGCGAGCGCCTTGAGGTGGTCTGCCCCGGCGCCTTCGGGCGCGAGAAGCAGGAAGAGCAGGTCGACCGGCTGGCCATCGAGGGATTCGAAGTCGATCGGCTTCTCGAGCCGGGCCACGAAGCCGAACAGGTGATCGAGCCGAGGCAACTTGCCGTGCGGAATCGCGATGCCGTCGCCAATCCCGGTCGAACCCAGGCGCTCCCGCTGCAGCAGGGCCTCGAAGACCGCCCGCTCGTCGAGCCCGGTGAGGCGCGCCGCCTGGGTGCTCAGTTCGTGCAGGGCCTGCTTCTTGCCGCTGACGCGCAGAGCCGGCGCCACCGCCTCGGGACTTAAGAATTCAAGCAAAGCCATCGGTCAGGCCATATTTTTCGGATCAGCCGCAGGGCTGCCGCTCTGGTTTTTGTTGCAAGCTCCGGGCCAGCAGAGCCACGGGCCGTCAAGCCTGGCGTGCCGGCGGATCGTTCCACCCGATTGTGTTCTTGCCCGGGTTCGGCTGGCCTGCCGCAGAGGAAGCGGCCGGGCCCGCCGGCGGATCGATCCATCCGATCGCCCCGTCGCGGCGGCGATATACGACGTTCACGCGTCCAGTGCTAGCGTGGAGAAACACGATGCACGGGGCCCCCGTGAGGTCGAGATCGAGGACCGCTTCGCTCACCGAGAGGCGATGGAGGGCACGGGTGTCCTCGGCGATCACCACGGGATGGTACTCGCCCTCGTCGAGGACCTCCTCGCCCGGCGCCTCGATCACCGCATAGGCGCTCGCGACGGCTTCGGGTGCCTCCAGACGCCGGTCCCTGGACGCGGCCGGCCGGTCCTTGAGCCGGCGCCGGTAGCGGCGAAGGCGCCGCTCGATGCGGTCGGCCGTCTGGTCGAAGCTCGCATAGGCGTCTCCGGCTGCGCCCGAGGCCTCGAGGGTGATCCCGGAGGAGAGATGGAGCACGCAATCGGTGCGGAATCCCGTCCCGTCGCGGGAGACGGTGACGTGGCCGGTGTAGGAGCCGTCGAAGTACTTGCCCAGGACCCCGGCGACGCGGTCCCGGGCCTGGGATTTCAAGCTCTCGCCGATGTCGATGTTCTTGCCGGATACCCGCAACGCCATGGTCGCTCCTCCGTCTTCCGCGGCCGCGACGGGCCGCATGCCGCGGCGCTCCTAGGGGTCCCGCGTCTGACGGCGGGTTCGACGCACGACGGCGAACAGGGGGAGTTGACGCCCTTTCCGGCCGCGGTTCAAGCCTTGACTTGGCGGAGCCGGACGCCCCGGCGGACGGTGAATCGCCCCCCGGCGCTCACGCTCGCCGGGCGGCGAGCTTGAGGCGGCGGCGCTCGACGGACGAGGGAATCCGCAGCGATTCGCGGTACTTCGCGACCGTGCGGCGGGCGATGTCGACGCCCTCCCCCTTCAGCCTGCGGACCAGCGCATCGTCGGAGAGCACGTCGCGCGCCTCCTCGGCGTCGATGAGCTGCCGGATCCGGTGGCGCACGGCCTCGGAGGAATGAGCCTCCGCACCCGCGGCGCCCGCGATCGCGGCGGTGAAGAAGTACTTCATCTCGAAGGTGCCGCGGCTCGTGCCGATCGCCTTGTTGGAGGTGACGCGGGAGATCGTCGATTCGTGCATCCCGATCGCGTCCGCCACCGTCTTGAGGTTGAGGGGCTTCAGGTGCGCGACCCCGTGACGGAAGAAGCCGTCCTGCTGGCGCACGATCTCGGTCGCGACTTTCAGGACCGTCCTGGCGCGCTGGTCGAGGGAGCGGGCGAGCCAGTGGGCGGTCTGCCAGCAATCCGAGAGGAACGCCTTCTCGCGCTCGCCGGCCGTGGCCTTGGACACCCTCGCGTAGTAGGTCTGGTTCACGAGGACGCGGGGCAGGGTCTCGGGGTTGAGCTCCACGTGCCATTCGCCGCCCGGAGCCGCCCGCACGACCACGTCGGGCACCAGCACCTGCACGGGCCCGGCCCCGAAGGCGCGGCCGGGCTTCGGCTCGAGGCGCCGGATCTCGGCCAGCATCTCGCGGAGATCCTCGTCGTCGACGCCGCACAGGCGCCGCAACGCGACCAGGTCGCGCTTCGCAACGAGGTCGAGGCGCGAGACGAGCGCCCGCATGGCGGGGTCGAAGCGGTCTCGCTCCTCGAGCTGGAGCGCCAAGCACTCGCTGAGATCCCGCGCGCCGATTCCGCTCGGCTCGAAGCCCTGGATGAGTCCGAGCACGCGCCCGACGGTGGCGGTCGGGGCGCCGAGGCGGGCCGCCACCTCCTCGACGCTCTCGCGCAGGTAGCCCGCCTCGTCGATGGCGTCGATCAAATGGGAGCCGACGAGCCGCTCGATCGGGTCGCAGGTGGCAAGATCGAGCTGGGCGAGGAGGTGGCCGCGCAGATCCGCCTCCTGCGACAGGGTCGCCTCGAGGTCGGGTCCGTCGTCGTCGATGTCGCGCCCGCCGCCGGCGCTCCACGGCGACGGGCCCAAGGGAAGAAGGTCGCCCTCGTGGGCTCCGGGCCGAGCCGGCACGTCGTCCGGGAAGACATTGTCGAGACCGTTATCGAGACCGCCCTCATGCCCGGAGGGGTCGGGCGCGAGACCTTCGGCCTGCCAATCGGGCTGATCGGCGCCGCGATCGCCCGCCCCGTCCGGCACCGCTGCGGGAAGGTCCTCGGCGGGTTCGGGCTCGGGGCGCTCGAGGAGAGGGTTGCGCTCGAGCTCCGCCTCCACGAAGGCCGCGAGGTCGAGATGGGAGAGTTGCAGGAGCTTGATCGCCTGCAGGAGTTGCGGCGTCATCACCAGGGACTGGCCCTGGCGCACTTCCAGCCTTTGCAGCAAACCCATTCCGCTTTCCCGCCCGAGCGGGAAAGCCCACCCGGCATGTTTCTTGCATGTCCAGGCAGAAGCTTTAGCGCGGCCTTTCGCGAGCGTCAAAAGGGAACACAGGCCCCGCGACCAAAGGCGCAGAGCCGGCCACAGGGCTCAGGCCGTCAGAGGCGGAAATCCTCGCCGAGATACACGCGCCGCACGTCCTCGTCGGCCACGATCTCCTCGGGGGTGCCTTCCGTGAGCACCCGACCGGAATGGATGATGGTCGCGCGGTCGATGAGGCCGAGCGTCTCGCGGACGTTGTGGTCCGTGATCAGGACGCCGATGCCGCGGCCGGTCAGGTGGCGCACGAGGTGCCGGATGTCGCCCACCGCGATCGGGTCGATGCCCGCGAAGGGCTCGTCGAGGAGCATGAAGGTGGGATCGCCCGCGAGCGCCCGGGCGATCTCGCAACGCCGCCGCTCGCCGCCCGAGAGCGCGATCGAGGGCGCCTTGCGCAGGCGCGTGATGTGGAACTCGTCGAGGAGCGCGTCGAGCTTGCGCTCGCGCTCCTTGCGGCTCGGCTCCACGACCTCGAGCACGGCTCGGATGTTGTCCTCGACCGTTAGGCCGCGGAAGATCGAGGCCTCCTGGGGCAGGTAGCCGATGCCGAGCCGCGCGCGCCGGTACATGGGAAGGCTCGTGACGTCGTGCCCGTCGAGGCTGATGATGCCCCGGTCGACGGCCACGAGGCCGGTGATCATGTAGAAGATCGTGGTCTTGCCGGCGCCGTTGGGGCCGAGCAACCCCACGGCCTCGCCGGCCCGCACGCTCAGGCCCGCGTCCTGGACCACCATGCGGGCGCCATAGCTCTTCTGCAGGCCCTTGACGGCCAGGACGCCCGGGCCGCCGAAGCCGGACGCCGGCCCGCCTCCGCGGGCGCCGAAGAGGCGGCCGAAGCGGGAGCGCGGCCGCTCGCCGTGCGCCTCGTCGCGGGCGGCCGTCCGCGCACCGGCGGCGCCCGCCGGCGGCAGAGGGTGTCGGGGGGTCGAGGCAAAAGGAGCGTTCACGGGATCGGCTCGGCGCTCGTCGGTCCTAGCGGAGAGGCCGGGGGGAGCGCAATCTTATCCGCGACGCAGGGTGAAGACGGGCCGGTGGATTCAGCGGGCGGCGGGAGGCTTCGGCTTTGCGTCGGCGGGCTTCGGCTGCGCCGGGCCCGAGTCGCCCCCACCCGGCAGGAACATGGCCCGCACGCGTCCGCCCGGTGCGGTCTCCACGTTGGCGACCCCGGTCCTCAGGTCGTAGACGACCCGCTCGCCGCGGGTGACGTTGGGTCCGTCGCTCAGGACTGCGTTGCCCGAGAGCAGCACCCGGTTGGCGACACGGTCGAAGACCGCGCTGTCGCCGGTCGCGACCTGGGTCCGCGACGCGATGGTGACCGGTCCCTTGCACTCGATCTTGCGGATCGCCCCGTCGCCCGGCATTGCGGCGGGAGCCGCCGCCGGCACGCCCAGGCCGCCGCGCGGCTCGTAGGAGACGCTGAGCGCGGTGCATTTCATGGTGGTCTCGCCCTGGACCACGACCACGTTGCCCGCGAACACGGCCCGGCTCTCCCGGTCGAACACGTCGAGCCGGTCGGCGTCGATCTTGATGGGCTCCCGGTTGGAGCCGAGGCTCCCGAAGGCGGAGGCCCGGTCCCTCGGAGCCGCCCCTTGCTGCGCGAGCGCCGCGGCAGGGGTAACGAGCGCCAGGGCGGCGAGGGCGGCGCGGAAGGGCGTCATTGCCCGGTCCCGGCCTGGCTGGTCCGGGCCGGGGCAGGCACGGCCTCGCTGGTGCGGGTCGGCGGAGCGGCGGGCGCCTCCTCGGCGAGGGGGCCGCTGAAGGTCGTGCGCACCCGGCCCTTGAAGTGCAGCACGCGCCCGTTGTCGGAGACCTCGACGCCGCCGGCCTCGATCGTCCCGTTCTCGAAGGTCACGGTCACGGGCTCGTTCGACATCACGGTGCCGGCCCGGAAATCGACCGCCGCCGAGTGGAGGCGCACCTCGCGGCCCTGGTCGGACCGGACCGTCACGCCTTCTTTCAACTCGAACAGCTCCTTCTTGGTGTCGAGGAAGCCGCTCGTCGCCTCGAGGCGGGCGGTCGCGCCCTGGCGGTCGATGGCGAGGCGGGCCCTCAGCTCCTGGAGCTCGATGAGCCCGGGCCTGCGCACGTCCTGCGTGGCCGCGGCGGCCGTGACCTCGTAGGGGCCGGACTGGCTGCGGTAACCGGTCAGGCGGGGGCTCTCCATGGTGACCCGCGTCCCCGACAGGGTGATGGGCCCGAGCGCCAGCCCCTCGAAGCGGGCCAGGGGCTCCAGAGCCGCAACGGCCGCGACGGCGCCGACGCCCGCCACGGCGCCGACGGGGATCGCCCATTTCAGGAAGCGGACGAGGCGGCTGTGGCGCCGGGCCCTCGCATGGGCATGGGCCCGGGCCTTCGACGGCTGGGGGCTCCCGTCGCGCGGGTCCGCGAAGGCGAGCGCCGGCGGGCGCAGCCCGAGCTGCGCCTGGCCTTGATCGTCCCGGCCCTGCTGCTCACCCATGTCGCGGAAGTCGACCCCCGAAGTCCTGTTCTGATCCTTGTGCGGACCCGCGCCAGAGGCCCGAAAGCCATGGCGAAGTTATGGCGCCTGCCCGCGGCGCCACTGTGACCGAAGCGCCTCCGCCCGTCGAGTCGAAGCGGTGCCGCGGGAGCGGAGCAGGGCCGGTCGGGAAGGCGCGAGGGGCCGGTCGAAGGCCGATCCCGGGAGAGCGGGAGCGATCAGGAATGCGCGAAGATGTCGGTCTCGGCCCAGCCGAGGAGGTCGAGCTGGGCGCGGGTCGGCAGGAAGGCGAAGCAGTTCTGGGCGACGCCGGTGCGGTTCTCCCGCTCCAGCATGCGGTCGAGACGCTCCTTGAGGGCGTGGAGGTGGAGCACGTCCGAGGCCGCGTAGTCGAGTTGCGCCTGGGTCAGGGTTTCGGCGCCCCAGTCGGAGGATTGCTGCTGCTTCGAGAGATCGACCGCGAGAAGCTCCCGCGTCAGGTCCTTCAGGCCGTGCCGGTCCGTGTAGGTGCGGGTCAGGCGCGAGGCCACCTTGGTGCAGTAGACCGGGCGCGGCATCACCGCGAAGGCGTGGAAGAGGACCGCGAGGTCGAAGCGGGCGTAGTGGAAGATCTTGAGCACGCTCTCGTCCCCGAGGACGCGGATCAGGTTCTCGGGCGCCGGCGCGTTGCGGGGGATCTGCACCACGTCGGCCGAGCCGTCGCCGCGGGAGAGCTGCACCACGCAGAGCCGGTCGCGGTGGGGGTTGAGCCCGAGGGTCTCGGTGTCGATGGCGACGGACCCGCCCGGGTCGTAGCCTTCGGGCAGGTCTCCGCGGTGGGAGCGTACGGTCATGGGCGGGCCGGTCGCGAGAGGGGTGCAGGCATGCCTTCCGGCTGTACCGCTTTCCCGCAGCCCCTTCAACGCGCCCGACGGGCGCGGTCCGGGTTACGAACCGAGATCGACGCCCTCCGCGGCGGCCGCCATGCGGACGAACTTGTCGGTCTGATCGAAGGCGCCCGGGAGCGGCTCCGCCCCGTCGGCCCGAGCGATCTCGGCAAAGCGCGCCGCGACGCCTTCAGGGCTGCGCTCGGCTTCCGGCAAGTACACGCCCGGCGTCTCGACGATCCGTGCCACCGCGAAGGCGCCCGCCCCGGCGCACAGGATGGTGCGCGAGGGCGCGTCCTCGCTCACGAGAAAGAGCACGCCCGGGGTGATCGCCTCCGGCCGCATCAGCGCGAGCCGCTCGGGCGGGATGAGGTCGCGGGTCATGCGGGTCGCGGCGGTGGGGGCGAGGGTGTTGACCCGGATGCCATATTTCTGGCCCTCGTGGTGGAGCACGTTCATGAGCCCCACGACCCCCATCTTGGCGGCGCCGTAGTTCGACTGGCCGAAATTGCCGTAGAGGCCCGAGGACGAGGAGGTCATGACGATGCGGCCGTAGCCTTGCGCCCGCATGGTCTCCCACACCGCCTTGCAGCCGTGGACGGCGCCGAGGAGATGCACGTCGAGGACGGCCTCGAAATCGGCGAGCTCCATCTTCGCGAAGGTCTTGTCGCGCAGGATCCCGGCATTGTTGACGAGGATGTCGACCCGGCCCCATTCCGCCTTGGCGCGCGCCACCATGGCCTGAACCTGTGCGTAATCCGCCACGTCGGCGCCGTCCGCGATGGCCGTGCCGCCGGCGGCGCGGATCTCCTCCACGACCGCCTGCGCGGCCTCCGAGGAGCCGCCGGTGCCGTCCCGGGCTGCGCCGCGGTCGTTGACGACCACGCGGGCGCCGCGGGCGGCGAGCCCGAGGGCGTGGGCGCGGCCGAGGCCGTTGCCGGCGCCGGTCACGATGGCGACCCGGTCGTCGAAGCGGATGGTCATGGAAGCGCGATCCCCTGCGCCGGGACGGGCGCCCGGCGGGGCGTGAAGGTGGTCCGGCGCGCTGTTTCCGGCAAGCCCGTGCTCAAGATTCGGGCAGGGATCAGCGGGCGCGTGGATGGTGGACCGCCCGGTCCATAACGGACCAAAACGGACCAAACCGGTGTCACGGTGACATTAGCGACCAAATTGGGCAGGGCTGCTGTCCTTTTAGCCTTGCCGCTCCGTCAGGCCGGGCCTACCTTGTGCACTGCAACACGGCGATTGGCGTTGCCGGGTTGCTTGCCCTTCTTGGGCGTTTCCTCCCTAAACTTCGGGCCGCTGGCGACAGCGGCCTTTTTTCTTGGGCGCGTTCCCTTGCCCGCAGGCGCCGAAAGCCGGCGGCTCAGCCGCGCGCCTCGACGGCGCAGATGGCGGTGAACAGCGATCCCGCGAAGGCCAGCGCCGCGACCTCGACGACGATGGCGTGGCCGGGCCACGCCGCGAGGGACATGGTGCTGCCGGCGAGCACGAGCATGGACGCGGCGATCAGCATGGTGGGGCCTCGGGCGCTCGTTGTGGGGAAGCAACGCGCCCGGCCTGGGGCCGTTCGCGACCGAAACCCGCCTGAACATCATTCGTGCGCCGAGGCCGTACCTTGAGCAGATGCTGACGCGGCTCCGGGCAGATCGGCGCCATGTCGGAGCAAGGCGCCGGCTCGTCTTGCATCTACGGCCCCGGTCCTTGTTCTTAAGTCTCGGCCGCCCTGATTGTTGAGGAAGGGTCAAGATGAGTCGGCTATAAACAACCCATGGGTGATTCGAAGGGGCAGAAGCACCGCGACGGCCGCCAGGTCGCCGCCCTCCCGCTCGGGAGGGACGATGCCGGCCGCGTGCAGGTGATGCTCGTCACCTCCCGGGGCACCGGACGCTGGGTGCTCCCGAAGGGCTGGCCCATGAAGGGCAAGAAGCCCTATCGCGCCGCCGAGCGCGAAGCCTTCGAGGAGGCCGGCCTCGAGGGCCGGGTCCGCAAGGTCCCGGTCGGCACCTATTCCTACGACAAGCTCCTCGACACCGGCATCGTCATCCCCTGCGAGGTCACGGTGTTCCCGCTCGAGGTCGAGCACCGCCGGGACAACTGGCCCGAGATGACCCAGCGGCAGCGGCGCTGGTTCAGCCTCGACGAGGCCGCGAGCGCGGTCGCGGAGGCGGGCCTGCGCGAGATCCTCCAGGGCATCGCCCGCCAGGTGCGCTGACGCTCCGGACCGCGGCAGGCCCCGTCGAAGTCCCGAAGCCGTCGCGCGGACGCCGGGCGGCCGTCCCCGTCAGCGTCCGACCATCGCGGCAAAGGCGTAGAACAGGGCGGCGATCGAGCCCGAGGCCGGGATCGTCACCACCCAGGCGACCACAATGCCGCGCGCCACGCCCCAGCGCACCGCCGAGGTCCGGCGCGCCGCCCCGACCCCCACGATGGCGCCGCTGATCACCTGCGTGGTCGAGACCGGGATCCCCAGCGTCGTCGCGGTCATGAGGGTGAGCGCCGCGCCGGTCTCGGCGGCGCAGCCCTGCATGGGCGAGAGGCGCGTGATCTTCGAGCCCATGGTGTGGACGATGCGCCAGCCGCCCGCGAGCGTGCCGAGCCCCATGGCGGTGTGGGCCGCGATCACGACCCAGAACGGGACGTAGAAGGTGTCGCCGAGGTGCCCCTGGGTAAACAGGAGCACCGCGATGATCCCCATGGTCTTCTGGGCGTCGTTGCCGCCGTGGTTGAGCGAATAGAACGACGCCGACACGAATTGCAGGATCCGGAAGGTGCGGTCGACCGCGAAGGGCGACCAGCGCCGGAACACCCACGAGAACAGCACGATCAGGCCGACCGCCAGGACGGCGCCGATGAGCGGCGAGGCCACGATGGCGATGAGCGTCGGCCCGAGCCCCTGCCACACGATCACCGAGAAGCCCGCCTTGGTGAGCGCCGCCCCGATGAGGCCGCCGATCAGCGCATGCGAGGAGCTCGACGGGATGCCGAGCCGCCAGGTGATCACGTTCCAGACGATGGCCCCCATGAGGGCGCCGAAGATCACGGCCGGGTCGATCACCTCCGCGGCCACGATGCCCTTGCCCAGGGTCGCGGCGACCGCGAGCCCGAAGAACAGGAAGGCGATGAAGTTGAAGAAGGCCGCCCAGGCGACCGCCCATTGCGGCCGCAGCACCCGCGTCGAGACGATGGTCGCGATCGAGTTCGCGGCATCGTGCATCCCGTTCATGAAGTCGAACAGGAGCGCGAGGCCGATCAGGCCGGCGAGCACCGGCAGGGACAGGATCACCGCATCCATGCTGCGCCCGCCCCCCTCGCCCCGGCCCGCGACCCGGGTGTCCCGCCACGCAGGACTCTTGCGCGGCCCCGATCAGACATGCTCGATCACGATGCTGTGGGCCTCGTGGGCGACGTCCTCCATCCGGTCCATCACGCTCTCGAGGTGGTCGAGGATCTCGGAGGCGACCCAGAAGTCGAGGGCATGGGAGGCTCCCTTCTGGAACAGGCGGCGGCGCGCCTCGTCGTGGAGGTCGTCGGTCTCGCCCTCGATCTCCGACATGCGGGCGGCGAGACGGCTGATCTCGGCCGCGTTGGCGCCGACCGAGCGCAGCAGCGGCACGATCTGCTCGACGATGCGGGCGCCCTCCAGGCTGCATTCGGCCATCCGGCGCATCTCGGGCTCGAAGGCGGTCACGTTGAAGAGCGTCACGGTCTTCATGGTCTTGCGCATCTGGTCGATGGCGTCGTCCATGGCGGTGATGAGGTCCTTGATATCGCCCCGGTCGAAGGGGGTGATGAAGGAGCGCCGGACCGCCTCCAGCACCTCCCGGGTGACCGCGTCGGCCTCGTCCTCCCGCTCCATCACGGTCTTGACGTGGCGCGGCAGGTCGGGCCCGCCCTCGAACGCGGCGCGCAGGGCCTCGGCCCCGGCCGTCACCAGCCGGGCGTGCTGCTCGAACAGGTCGAAGAAGCGCTCCTCCCGCGGCATGAGGCCCCTGATCCAGCCGAGCATCTGTCCACTCCTCTTCCCTGTCGCGGCCGGCGGCACCCCGCTCGATGCTGCCGCCGTCACGGCCTCGGACCGCCGGTCCCGTCGCTCCGGCCGTTGCCGCTGTTGCGGCCGCGTCCGAGCATCGGTCCCGGACCCTGCCCTAGATGTCGTTGCCGCTGTTGCGGCTGAGTGCAAGCATCGGTCCCGGACCCCGCCCTAGATGTCGTTGCCGCTGTTGCGGCTGCCCGGCAGGTAGCGCGTCACGAGCCAGACCACGGACAGGATCAGCACCGCGAAGATCAGGCCCGCGACCGCGATCTGGTACATGCCGGCGCCGGCCGCCATCCCGAGCGAGCTCGTCATCCACAGGCTCGCGGCCGTGGTGAGCCCGTAGACGCTGCCCTTGGCGACGAAGATCACGCCGGCGCACAGGAAGCCGATCGCCTGCGCGAGCCCCTGGATCGCCCGGGTCGGGTCCGGGTCGGACTGGCCCCGCGCCGAGACCTCCTCGTAGAGCTCGAGGGCGATCAGCATGGTCATGGCGGAGCTGAGCGCGACCAGCATGTGGGTCCGGACGCCGGCCGAGATGCCGCGCATCTCCCGGTCGAGGCCGAGGAGGAAGCCGAACGCGGAGGCGATCCCGAACCGCCACAGGATGTCGTCGAACGGGATGACCGATTGGCCGAGCAGCGGGTCCAGGGCTCCACCTCCGTGACGGTTCGATGACACGCGCCGTCACATAGGTGGGCCGGCAGGCCCGGCAAGGCTGCCGGCCCGGCAAGCGCGGCCGTTGCGGGCCCCGGCGGGTCCTTCATGTACCGCCCGTGCCTGCCGCGGAGCCTGCCTCGTCCGCTGCGCGGGCCTGCCCCGTCTGCAGGGCAGGCGGGACATCCTGTCGATGGACCCTCGCGCGCGGCGCGTGTAGGAACGCCCCACCCTCCCCTCCTCACGATCCGGATCCCGCCATGCCTCGCTACCGCTCCCGCACGACCACCCACGGCCGCAACATGGCCGGCGCGCGCGGCCTCTGGCGCGCCACGGGCATGAAGGACGAGGATTTCGGCAAGCCCATCATCGCGATCGCGAACTCCTTCACCCAGTTCGTGCCCGGCCACGTCCACCTCAAGGACCTCGGCCAGCTCGTGGCGCGCGAGATCGAGAAGGCGGGCGGCGTCGCCAAGGAGTTCAACACCATCGCGGTCGACGACGGCATCGCCATGGGCCACGACGGGATGCTCTACTCCCTGCCCTCGCGCGAGATCATCGCCGACGCGGTCGAGTACATGGTCAACGCGCACTGCGCCGACGCGCTGGTGTGCATCTCGAACTGCGACAAGATCACCCCCGGCATGCTGATGGCGGCTTTGCGCCTCAACATCCCGGTCGTCTTCGTCTCGGGCGGGCCCATGGAGGCCGGCAAGGTGCTGCATCGCGGCAAGGAGAAGGCCCTCGACCTCGTCGACGCCATGGTGGCGGCCGCCGACGAGTCGTACACGGACGAGGAGGTCAAGGTCATCGAGCGCTCGGCCTGCCCGACCTGCGGCTCGTGCTCGGGCATGTTCACGGCCAATTCCATGAACTGCCTCACCGAGGCGCTCGGCCTCGCGCTCCCCGGCAACGGCACCGTGCTCGCGACCCACGCGGACCGGCGGCGCCTGTTCGTCGAGGCCGGCCACCTGATCGTGGACCTCGCCCGCCGCTACTACGAGCAGGACGACGGATCCGTGCTGCCCCGCGCCATCGCGAACTTCCAGGCGTTCGAGAACGCCATGGCGCTCGACATCGCCATGGGGGGCTCGACCAACACGGTGCTGCATCTCCTGGCCGCCGCCCACGAGGCGGAGGTCGACTTCACCATGGCGGACATCGACCGGCTGTCGCGCCGGGTGCCGGTGCTCTGCAAGGTCGCGCCCGCGGTCGCGAACGTCCACGTCGAGGACGTCCACCGGGCCGGCGGCATCATGGCGATCCTCGGCGAGCTCGACCGCGCCGGCCTCATCCACACGGAGGTCGGCAGCATCCATGCCGCCTCCCTCGGCGACGCACTGGCGCGCTGGGACGTCAAGCGCACCGGCAGCGAATCGGTGCAGACCTTCTTCCGCGCCGCGCCGGGCGGCGTGCCCACGCAGGTCGCCTTCAGCCAGGACCGGCGCTGGGACGAGCTCGACCTCGACCGCGAAGGCGGCGTGATCCGCGACGGGGCGCACGCCTTCTCGAAGGACGGCGGGCTCGCGGTGCTCTACGGCAATCTCGCCGAGGACGGCTGCATCGTGAAGACCGCGGGCGTCGACGAGAGCATCCTGGTCTTCACCGGCAAGGCGCGGGTGTTCGAGAGCCAGGACGCGGCCGTAACTGGGATCCTCGGCGGCACGGTCTCGCCCGGCGACGTGGTGCTGATCCGCTACGAGGGTCCGCGCGGCGGGCCCGGCATGCAGGAGATGCTCTATCCGACGAGCTACCTGAAGTCGAAGGGCCTGGGCAAAGCCTGCGCCCTCGTGACGGACGGACGCTTCTCGGGCGGCAGCTCGGGCCTCTCGATCGGCCACGTCTCGCCGGAGGCGGCGGAAGGCGGGCTGATCGGGCTCGTCGAGGAGGGCGACCGGATCGAGATCGACATCCCGAACCGGGCCATCCGCCTCTCGATCCCCGACGAGGAGATCGCCCGCCGCCGCGCCGCCATGACGGCGAAGGGCGCCAAGGCCTGGAAGCCGGCCGAGCGCCAGCGCAAGGTCTCGACGGCGCTGAAGGCCTATGCGGCGCTGACGACCAGCGCGGCCCGGGGCGCCGTGCGGGTGGTGCCGGAATAGTCCCGCCTTTGAGCCCCGGGGCCTTGCCTCGCCGCCGGTGCCCCGGCCGCAGGGCCTTGAAGGTCTTTGAAACCTCTCGCCCTGTAGGGAAGATCCCGCAGGGCGACTGCGAGTCCCAGGAGGAGATCAGAGCATGCGGGTGATGGTTCTCGTGAAGGCGACGGCGGATTCGGAGGCCGGCACGATGCCGTCCTTCGAGCTCCTCGAGGCCATGGGGCGCTACAACGAGGAGCTCGCGAAGGCCGGAATCCTCCTGGCGGGCGAGGGCCTGCATCCCTCCTCGAGGGGCAAGCGCGTGGCCTTCGACGGGGAGAGCCGCACGGTGACGGACGGCCCCTTCGCGGCGACGGGCGAGCTGGTGGCGGGCTTCTGGCTCTGGCAGGTCGAGAGCATGGACGAGGCGGTCGCCTGGGCGAAGCGCTGCCCCAATCCCATGCCGGGCCCGAGCGAGATCGAGATCCGCCCGGTGTTCGAGGCGGCCGATTTCGGCGAGGCGCTCACGCCGGACCTGTCGGATCGGGAAGACCGCCTGCGCGAGCAGCTCGCAGGCCGATGACCGTCCGGCGGGAATCGGGCGGGCCGGACCCGGCGCGCCCGTTCGGGGGGTGCCCGGTCAGGCGTGCCCTTCCGGCGCGCTTCCGTCGCCGTCCGCAAGGTGCTTGATCTCGATCACCATGGCGACCACGGCCCCGAGCACCACGAAGAAGGTCAGCCCGCTGCTGATCAGGGACGAGCTCACGCCCGCCGCGGCGACGGCGGCCACGAAGGCGAGCACCGGCAAAACGAGGGTCAGGGCGAGGACGGCGACGACGGCGCGCGACATGCGAATCTCCGGTGTTGGAAGGTCGAGACCTTGGCCTTCCGATCTCGGCAAGATCAAGGCCGGCCGGAAGCCGCACCCTAAATCACAGCTATCCACAGGCGACCCGGCGCGACCTGCCGCAGCGGGAACGAATCTTGACATTATCCGTTATCTTTTCGCTGTTTTGCCGTCTACGCGCCCCAACAATCGCGCGAGCTGCGGCTGAAGGGGATAAGAATGACAGGTTCCCGATCGCCCGTAAGTCTCGCAGACAGCGAAAGGCGATTCCAACTTCTGGTTGAAGCTGTCACCGACTACGCCATCTACATGCTGGACCCGACCGGCATCGTGTCGAGCTGGAACGCCGGCGCCGAGCGCGCCAAAGGGTACAAAGCCGCCGAGATCATCGGCCAGCATTTCTCGCGGTTCTACACCGAAGAGGACCGGGCGGCGGGGCTGCCCGCCATCGCCCTCGAGACCGCCGCGCGGGAGGGCCGCTTCGAGAACGAAGGCTGGCGCCTGCGCAAGGACGGCACCCGCTTCTGGGCGAACGCCATCGTCGACCCCATCCGCGACGACCAGGGCACCCTCATCGGCTTCGCCAAGATCACCCGCGACGTCACCGAGCGCAGGCGGGCCCAGGAGGCCCTGCGGCTGAGCGAGGAGCGTTTCCGGCTGCTCGTGCAGGGCGTCACCGACTACGCGATCTACATGCTCGACCCGCAGGGCTACGTGTCGAGCTGGAACCGCGGCGCCCAGCGCTTCAAGGGCTACACGGAAGACGAGATCATCGGCGAGCACTTCTCGCGCTTCTACACCGACGAGGACCGGGCCACCGAACTGCCGCGGCGCGCGCTGGAGACCGCCCTGCGCGAGGGCCGCTTCGAGCACGAGGGCTGGCGGGTGCGCAAGGACGGCACCCGGATGTGGGCCAGCGTGGTCATCGATCCGATCCACGACGACGACGGCCGGCTGATCGGCTTCGCCAAGGTCACCCGCGACATCACCGACCGCAAACGGGCCCAGGAGGCCCTGCGGCTGAGCGAGGAGCGTTTCCGGCTGCTCGTGCAGGGCGTCACCGACTACGCGATCTACATGCTCGACCCGCAGGGCTACGTGTCGAACTGGAACTCGGGCGCACAGCGGATCAAGGGCTACACGGAAGACGAGATCGTCGGCCAGCATTTCTCGCGCTTCTACACGCCGGAGGACCTGGAGGCGGGGCTGCCCGCCCTCGCCCTCGAGACGGCCGCCCGCGAGGGCCGCTTCGAGCGCGAGGGCTGGCGCCTGCGCAAGGACGGCACCCGCTTCTGGGCCAACGTCATCATCGACCCCATCCGCGACGACCAGGGCACCCTCATCGGCTTCGCCAAGGTGACCCGCGACATCACCGAGCGCCGGGAGGCCGAGGCCGCGCTCGAACTCGCCCGCGCCGAGGCGCATCAGTCGCAGAAGCTCGCGGCGGTCGCGCAGCTCGCCTCGGGCATCGCCCACGACTTCAACAACCTGCTCACCGTCGTGATGGGCAATCTCGACCTGCTCAAGCGGGCCCGGGAGGATCGCCGCCCGCGGCTCATCGACAACGCGCTGCATGCGGTCGAGGAGGCCCGCAAGCTCACGAGCAAGCTCCTCGCCTTCAGCCGGCGCCAGCCGCTCTTCCCCGAGGCGATCGACCTCAACGGGATGATCGCCGGCATGGACGACATGCTGACCCAGTCCCTGCGCGGCGACATCCGGCTCGAGCTCGACCTCGGCCAGGAGCTCTGGCCGGTGGCGATCGACCGGTCGCAGTTCCAGGTCGCGCTCATCAACCTTGCCGTGAACGCGCGCGACGCCATGCCGAAGGGCGGCGTGTTCCGCATCCGCACCGGCAACGGCGCCTTCCGCGACAGCGGCGCGCCCGCGGTGGCGGTCAGCGTGTCGGACACCGGCACGGGCATCGCGCCCGAGGTGATCGACAAGATCTTCGAGCCGTTCTTCACGACGAAGGAGGTCGGCAAGGGCACCGGCCTCGGCCTTGCCCAGGTCCACGGCTTCGCGGAGCAGTCGGGCGGGTCGGTGGCGATCGACTCCAATCTGGGCCAGGGCACCACCATCACCCTGTATCTGCCGAAATCCGACGTGCAGCCGAAACTCCCGGACGAGGCGGGCGACGCGCCGCCGGAGGACGTGCGCCCGCTCCACATCCTGCTCGTGGAGGACAACGCGCAGGTCGCGGAGATCGCGGCCTCCATGCTGGCCGAGCGCGGCCACACCGTCGCGAGGGCGGCGAGCGCCGACGAGGCGCTGGCCCGGCTGCAGGGGGGGGAGGCCTACGATCTCGTCTTCTCCGATCTCGTGATGCCGGGCAAGCTCGACGGCCTCGACCTCGCCCGCCTTGTGCGGGCGAACTGGCCGGGCGTCCCGGTTCTCCTCGCCACCGGCTACAGCCAGGTCGCGAGCCGCGCCACGGGGGAAGGGTTCATGCTCCTCAACAAGCCCTACCGGCCCGAGGCGCTGACCGCGGCGATCCGGCAGGCGATCAGCCCGACGCCGAGCTCGAACGTCGTCAAGCTCCCCTATCCGACCGCCGGAGGGGCCGCGGCCTGAGGGGTCGGACGGAGGCCCGTGCGACGCCCCGGCTTCAGGCGGCGGCGCGGCCCGCCCGGCCCGGCGCGAGGGCGAACGCCATCGCGCTCTCCGCATGGATGCGCGTGGTGTCGAAGACCGGCAGATCGAGGTCGCCGGCGCCGATCAGCATGGTGATCTCGGTGCAGCCGAGGATCACGCCGTCGGCGCCGGCCGCCGCGAGCCCGGCGATCAGGTCGAGATAGGCGGCCTTCGATTCCGGCCGCACGACACCGCGGCAGAGCTCCTCGTAGATGATCCGGTGGACGATCGCCCGCCCGGCCTCGTCGGGCACGAGGGGCTCGAGGCCGTGCCGGGCGGACAGCCGTCCCTTGTAGAAATCCTGCTCCATGGTGAAGCGGGTGGCGAGCAGCGCCGGCCGGCGGCAGCCCTGCCGCTTCACGGCCTCGGCGGTGGCGTCCGCGATGTGGATCAGGGGCAGGCCCGGCACCGCGGCCTGCACCTCGTCGGCGAGCTTGTGCATCGTGTTGGTGCAGATCACCAGCGCTTCGGCGCCCGCGACCTGGAGGCGCGTCGCGGCGTCGATCATCATCACGGTGGCGCCGGCCCAGTCGCCCCGGTGCTGGCACTCCGCGATCTCCGCGAAGTCGAAGGACGACAGCAGCAGCCGGGCGGAATGCAGGCCGCCGAGGCGCTCGCGCGCGATCTCGTTGAGGTGCCGGTAGTAGATCGCGGTGCTTTCCCAGCTCATGCCGCCGATCAGTCCGAGCGTACGCATGACGGTTCTCCCAAGATACGGCGCGTCGGCCCCTGCCCTGTCCCGGGCAGCGTCGCCGGTTCGCGCAGGGTCGGCAAGACCGCCGGGGCTAATCCCGGCGGCTGTGGTCGAGGCCGATGTCCTGCAGCACGCGCGCGTCGAGCGCCTCTCGATGCGAGAGCTTCAGGACGCGGGCGGGCGGGGGCGGACGGACGGCGCGACGGCGCGCCGGCGCGGCCTCAATGCGGAGGACGAGCCCCAGGAAGGGCAAGGGAACGGAGATCGGTTTCATCGGAGCCACCAGCCAAGCGAGATACGGGAAGGAGGAACGGGCGCGTGCAAAGTCGCATCGACATGAAACGCCTCCTTCGGCTGTGGCGGGACGATGATGGGCGGCTCCTGGAGCCGGGCGCTGCTCTTACACCAGACCGCCGACCTTGGCTATACCAAAGTTGCATGGCCGCGCTGTCGCACGCCGCACCGGGTGTGCGGCGGCGCGTTTCTGCGTATAGCTGACGAAACCCCGGCCGGGCGACGATCCGCCCCCGGCCGGCGCCCGAAGGGGAACCTTCGTGCCTATCGCCGGCGGATCTCCGGGCGGGCGACGATCCGGCCGGCGCCCGATGGGAGGAGATCGGCAGCCATGAGCGGTGCCCTCGACGGCATTCTCGTCGTCGCCCTCGAACAGGCGGTGGCGGCCCCCGTCGCGACCGCGCGCCTCGCGGATGCGGGCGCGCGCGTCATCAAGATCGAGCGGCCCGAGGGCGACTTCGCCCGCGGCTACGACGATTACGTGAACGGGCTCTCGACCTATTTCGTCTGGATCAACCGCGGCAAGGAATCCTGCCGCATCGACCTCAAGCGGGACGAGGACCGGGCGCTCGTCGAAGCCATGATCGCCCGGGCCGACGTCTTCATCCAGAACCTGGCGCCCGGCGCCACGGACAGGCTCGGGCTCGGCAGCGCGGATTTGCGCCGGCGCTACCCTCGCCTCATCACCTGCGACATCAGCGGCTACGCGCCGGGCACGCCGCACCACGCCCGCAAGGCCTACGACCTCCTCGTCCAGGCCGAGGTCGGCCTGTCGGCCATCACGGGCGATGCGAATTCCGGCCCGACCCGGGTCGGCGTCTCGATCGCCGACATCGCCACCGGGCAGAACGCCTATGCCGCGATCCTCGAGGCGCTGCTCCGGCGCGGGCGCACCGGCGTGGGATCGAGCCTCGCGCTGTCGCTGTTCGACACCCTCGCGGACTTCATGAACGTGCCGTATCTCACGCGCCGCTACGGCGGCCGCGAGCCGCCCCGCGTCGGTCTCGCCCATCCCTCGATCGCCCCTTACGGGATCTTCGCGCTCCGCGACGGCGCGGTGGTGATCTCGATCCAGAGCGAGCGGGAATGGCACTCCTTCTGCGCCGAGGTGCTGGGCGATGCCGCGATCGCGTCCGACCCGCGCTTCCGCGTCAACGTCGAGCGGGTCCGCAACCGCGCATCCTGCGACGCGCTCGTGCAGGAGATCCTCGGGCAGCGCAGCGCCGCCGAGGTCGCGGCGGCCCTCGAGCGCGGCGCCATCGCCTACGGCTTCGTCTCCACGGTCGGCGACCTGATGCGCCATCCGAGCGCCACGACGCTCCCCGTCGCAACCCCGAACGGCGCCGTCGAGGTGCTCGCTCCGCCCGTCGTCGTCGACGGCGAGCGCCCCCGGCTCAAGTCCGTGCCGGCGCTCGGCCAGCACGACGAATCCATCCGCGCCGAGTTCGGCGCTCCGGCCTGATGCGAGGCGCGCTGCTGTCGCCTTCGCGTCCGCAACCCGTCCGCGCCGCGCTCGGCGCCCGCTCCGATCGAGGTCCGCATGACCGAAGACCAGCCCCACGCCGAGATCCGCGACGCCGTCGCGCGGCTCTGCGCCGACTTTCCCGGCGAGTACTGGCGCCGGCTCGACCGGGCCATGGAATACCCGGCCGAATTCGTCGACGCGCTCACCCGCTCGGGCTTCCTCGCCGCGCTGATCCCGGAGGAATACGGCGGCGCGGGGCTGCCCCTCTCGGCCGCGGCCGCGATCCTCGAAGAGATCCAGCGCGCGGGCTGCAACGGCGGCGCCTGCCACGCCCAGATGTACGTGATGGGCACGCTCCTGCGGCACGGCTCGGACGAGCAGAAGGCGCGCTACCTGCCGCCGATCGCGAGCGGGGAGTTGCGCCTCCAGGCCTTCGGGGTCACCGAGCCGACGTCCGGAACCGACACGACCTCCCTCAAGACCTTCGCGCGACGCGACGGCGATCATTACGTCGTCAACGGCCAGAAGGTCTGGACGAGCCGCGCGGAGCATTCCGACGTGATGCTGCTCCTCGCCCGCACCACGCCGCGCGAAGGGGTCGCGAAGAAGACCGAAGGCCTCTCGGTCTTCATCCTCGACATGCGCGAAGCCCTCGGCAACGGCCTCACGATCCGGCCGATCCGCACCATGATGAACCACGCCACCACGGAGGTGTTCTTCGAGGACGTGCGCGTGCCGGCCGAGAACCTCGTCGGCGAGGAAGGAAAGGGCTTCCGCTACATCCTCTCCGGCATGAACGCGGAGCGCATCCTGATCGCGGCCGAATGCGTGGGCGACGCCAAGTGGTTCATCGACAAGGCGACGCGTTACGCCAAGGAGCGCGTGGTGTTCGGCCGGCCGATCGGCCAGAACCAGGGCGTGCAGTTCCCGATCGCCCGCGCCTACGCCAACATGCGCGCCGCCGAGCTGATGGTGCGCGAGGCGATCCGGCTCTACGAGGCGGGGCGCCCGTGCGGCGCGGAGGCCAACATGGCCAAGATGCTCGCGGCCGACGCCTCCTTCGAGGCCGCGAACGCCTGCATCCAGACCCATGGCGGCTACGGCTTCGCGGAGGAATACGACGTGGAGCGCAAGTTCCGCGAGACGCGCCTCTACCAGGTGGCGCCGATCTCCACCAACCTGATCCTGTCCCACCTCGCCGAGCACGTGCTCGGCCTGCCGCGGTCGTATTGAGGACGTCATGCCCGACTCTCCGCAGGGACCTATCATTGCCGCGATGCCCGGAGTGAGGCCGTCATGAAGGGACCGTTGAACGGACTTCTCGTGGTCGCGATCGAGCAGGCGGTCGCGGCGCCCATGTGCACCGTGAGGCTCGCGGATGCGGGCGCCCGCGTGGTCAAGATCGAGCGGCCGGAGGGCGACACCGCGCGCCACTACGACCGCGCCGTGCACGGGGTCAGCGCCTATTTCGCCTGGCTCAACCGGGGCAAGGAGAGCGCGGCCCTCGACCTCAAGCACGAAGGCGACCTCGCGCTCGTGCATCGCCTCCTCGCGCGGGCCGACGTGTTCGTCCAGAACCTGGCGCCCGGCGCGACCGTGAAGCTGGGCCTGGGCTCCGCCGATCTCGTGGCGCGCCACCCGCGGCTGATCGCCGTCGACATCGTGGGCTACGGCGGCGGCACGGCCTATCGCGACATGCGCGCCTACGACATGCTGGTCCAGGCCGAGAGCGGGATCTGCGCCGTCACGGGCACGCCCGACACGCCCTCGAAGGTCGGGGTCTCGATCGCCGACATCGCGACCGGCATGAACGCCCATGCGGCGGTCCTCGAAGCCCTGATCGCCCGCGGCGTCACGGGGCGCGGGCGCGCCATCGAGGTCGCGATGTTCGACGGCATGGCAGACTGGATGAGCGTGCCGCTGCTGCACCACACCTATGCGGGCCGCGCCACCGCCCGGCACGGGCTCTCGCACGCCTCGATCTACCCCTACAGCCGCTATGCCTGCCGCGACGGCGACGTGGTGCTCGCGGTGCAGCACCAGGGCGAATGGGCACGCTTCTGCGCCGGCGTGCTCGGGTCTCCGGAGCTGGCCGCCGATCCGCGCTTCGCCGACAACCCGGGCCGCGTCGAGAACCGCGACGCGCTCGATGCGGTGATCGCGGCCGTGTTCGCGGGGTTCACGCAGGAGGAGGCGATCGCGCGCCTCACCCGGCACGGCATCGCCTGGGCGCGGGTGTCGCAGGTCGCCGACCTGCCCGCCCATCCCGCGCTCCGCACCATTGAAAGCCCCCTCCCCGGCGACGCGGCCTTCCGGGTGCCGCGGCCCGCCGGGCGGGAGGATTTCTCGCCCGGCCCCGTGCCCGCGCTCGGCGAGCACACGGTGAGCATCCGCGCGGAGTTCGCCGCATGAGCGGTGCGCTTGAACCCTTTATCACTGACCGCATCCGCGCGGCGTTCGCGCCATGATCGGCATGTGCAATCCCCCTATCGCCGACAGCGCCTGCACGGGATTCGCCGCATGAGCCTGCCTCTCGACCACTTGCAGACATGGATCGGACGCGAGGAGGCGGCCGACGACCTCGTCACGCCGCGCCTCGTCGAGGGCTTCCGTGCCACGCTGGCGCCCCATCTCGCGCCCGTGCCCGCGGGCGAGGCGCCGCTCGCGCTGCACTGGTGCCTCGCGCCCCCCATGGTGCCCGAAGCCGAGCTCGGCCCCGACGGGCATCCGGCACGCGGGGGCTTCCTGCCGCCCGTTCCGCTGCCCCGCCGCATGTGGGCGGGCGGCGAGATCGAGACGCTCGGGCCCCTGCGCATCGGCGATGCCGTGCGCCGCCGCTCGCAGGTTGCCGACGTCGCCGCCAAGGAGGGACGCACCGGCACGCTCTGCTTCGTGGCCGTTCGCCACGAACTCGCGACGGAGCGCGGCGTCGCGCTGCGCGAGCGCCACGACATCGTCTACCGCGAGGCGCCGCAGCCGGGCAGCGCGATACCGCCGGGGGAGCCCGATCCGCGCGTGCCCGAGCTCGTCTGGGCCGTGCCCGCGACGCCCGTGCTGCTGTTCCGCTACTCGGCGCTGACCTTCAACGGCCACCGCATCCACTACGACGAGCCTTACGTGCGCGCGGTCGAGGGCTACGACGGGCTCGTGGTGCACGGTCCCCTGCAGGCCTCGCTCCTCCTCAACGCCGCCGCAGCCTTGGGCGGGAGCGTGCCCCGCCGCTTCCGCTACCGCGGCCTGCGGCCGATGACGCACGGGGGGACCTTCGAGGTCTGCGCGGCGCGCGAGGCGGACGGCTCGATCGCGGCCTGGACGCGCGACGCGGACGGTCGGGCCTGCATGGAGGCGCAGAGCACCTGGGCCTAGAACGCGGCGGGAGGGACCGCTCCGCATGGAAGCGCAGAGCACCGAGGCCGAGCCTCACCGCCGGAGGGAATGCCGCTCGGAGGCGCAGAGCACCTGGGCCTAAGCGGCCGGCGCTAACCCGCTCCGGGGCCCGGTGCTGCCAGAACCCGCGCGCTCCGGCGCCGGCGCAGGATGCCGAGCGCCAGCACCGCGACCCCGAGCGCGAGGCCGATCGCATCCGTGACCGGCTCCGGCGTGATCAGCATCAGCGCGGCGACGAAGAGCACGACGCGCTCGACCCATCCGAGCCGGTCGCCGAGCCAGCCTTCCGTCGCGCAGGCGAGGAGCGCGACGCCGATCGAGGCCGTCGCGACGACGGGCAGGATCTGGAGCAGCGGGCCCCGCCCGAGCAGCAGGGGGCTCGCGTAGAACATGAAGGGCACGATGAAGGTCGCGAGCCCCATCTTGAGCGAGATGAACGAGGTCCGCCACGGATCGGCCTTGGCGATCGCGGCCGCCGCAAAGGACGCGAGCGCCACCGGCGGCGTGATCGAGGATAGAACCGCGTAGTAGAAGATGAACATGTGGGCCACGAGCGGCGGCACGCCGATGCGCTGCAGGCCCGGCGCCACCACGGCGGCGGCGATCGCGTAGGCCGCGGTCGTCGGCATGCCCATGCCGAGCACCAGCGCGACGATCATCCCGAAGGCGAGCGCGTAGATCTGGCTCTCGCCCGCGAGCGCGAGGGTGAGCTGCGCGACCCGCCCGCCGAGGCCCGTGAGCGCGATCACGCCCACGATGATGCCCGCGCAGGCGCAGACCGCGACGAGCTGGAGCGAATCCTTTGCCCCCTGCGCGAGGCCCTCGAGCATGCGGCGCGGCCCGATGGCATGGTGCCGGCTGAGCCAGCTCACCACGACCGCGGCCAGGAGCCCGAGCGTGCCGGCCCGGAAGGCCGAGTAGCCGGACATCAGCGTCCAGACCAGCACCACGAGCGGCGTGAAGAGGTAGACCCGGCGCAGCAGCGCGCCGAGGGGCGGCAGGTCGTGCCGCGGCAGGCCCTCGAGCCCGTTGACGCGCGCGTGCAGGTCCACGTGCAGGAAGCAGGCGATGTAGAACAGAAGGCACGGGATGATCGCCGCGAGCGCGATCTCGCCGTAGGGGATGCCGGTGATCTCCGCCATCAGGAAGGCGCCGGCACCGAGCACCGGCGGCGTGATCTGCCCGCCCGTCGAGGAGGTCGCCTCGACCGCGCCCGCGGTGGCGCGGTCGTAGCCGACGCGGCGCATCATCGGGATGGTGATCGAGCCCGAGGCCACCACGTTGGCGACCGACGAGCCGCTGATCGCCCCGAACAGCACGCCCGACGCCACCGTCGCCTTGGCGGGTCCGCCGCGGGTCCAGCCGAACAGGCTGAGCGAGAGGTCGTTGAAGTAGTCGCCGACCCGCGAGACCTGCAGGAAGGCCCCGAAGGCCACGAACAGCACGATGAAGTTCGAGGATGCTTCCGTGGTGGTGCCGAAGATGCCCAGATCCGAATAGATGTAGGCGAAGAAGCGCTGCCAGTCGTGGCCGCGGTGGTAGAGCACCCCCGGCAGCCAGGGCCCGAGGAAGACGTAGAGGATGAACACGCCCGCGATGATCGGCAGCGCGATGCCCGCCGTGCGCCGGGCGAATTCGAGCACGACGAGCGTGCCCACGAGCCCCGCGACCACGTCGCCCCGGTCCGGCACCGCGCCGGCGCGGAACAGGAGCCCGTCGAGCTCCACGTGGATGTAGGCCCCGCAGGCGAGCGCGGCGGCGATCAGCGCCCAGTCGTACCAGGGCACGCGGGACAGGCTCGAGGCCGAAAACGGCCGGTAGAGCGCGAACCCGAGGGCCGCCGCCCAGGCCACGTGCGTGGCCCGGAACAGCAGCGCCTCCTGCGGCCACAGGTTCAGGACCGCGAGGTGGTAGAGCGTGAAGCCGGCGGCGAGGGCGTAGAAGAGGCCGCCCTCGACGCCGCCGAGCGTCCGCTTCAGCCCGCCGAACTCCTCGTCCGGAAGGCGCTCCGCGGCCGCGACTGGGGCGCCTTCGCGTTCGATCATGGAAGACCCCGCCGACGGGGAACGCTCGGGCGCCAAGACCCGGCGCTCAGCCGATCAGGTTGGCGGGAATGGTGAGCCCGCGTTCCTTGTAGTAGCGCGCGGCGCCGGGATGGAACGGCAGGAAGGTGTTCTTGGCGACGTTCTCAGGCGTGCTCTCCTTGGCGGCCGCATGGCCCTTGATCATGGCGTCGTGGTTCTCGTGCACGGCCTTGACGATCGCGTAGGCGAGGCTCTCGGGCAGTTCGCGGTGGGAGGCCGCGAAGTTGAACAGGCCGACGGTCTGCTGGTTGTCTCCTTGCGTGCGGTAGGTGCCGGCCGGGATCGTCGCGGGCGAGAGCTCCGGGAAGGCCTTGCGGAGCTTCTCGATCTCGTCGTTCGTGAAGGCGAAGAAGTTGACCGGGTTCGTGGCCTCGATCTCGGAGAACGACGCGACGGGGAGGCCCGCCGCGAAGGCATAGGCGTCGATGAGCCCGTCCGCGAGCTGGGAGGCCATGTCGGACGCCTGCCCGTTGCGGATCGTGACCTGCACGCCGAGCGCCTGGAACATGAGCGGGTAATAGGTGCCGGGCGTGCCCGCGCGCGGGCCGACGCCGACGCGCTTGCCCGCGAGCTGCGCCACCGAGGTGATGCCCGATTTCTTCAGCGTGACGATCTGGAACGGGGTGTCGTACATCGGGAACAGGGCGCGGATGTCGCGCATCTTGGTGCCCTTGGTCCAGTCGCCCTCGCCGTTCCAGGCCTGGAGCGCCACCCCCATGGTGGTCATGCCGAGCTCGATCTCCTTGCCCTGCAGGAGCAGGATGTTCTGGTTGGGGCCTTGCGTCTGCTGCGTGCTGATCGGCAGCCCGATCTTCTCGCCCACGAGCGAGGCCCAGGCCTGGCCGTAGACCGCGTAGGTGCCGCCGACGGACGCGGTGCCGAGCGTCAGCGAGCGCGGCCAGCTCGGATCGCGCGCTTGCGCGAAGGCCGGGCCCGCAACGCCCGATACGGCCAGGGCGGCGATGCCGGACAGCAGCTCTCGGCGGGTGATCGTCATGGGGGTCTCCTCCGGACCTTGGGGATCGTTGGTGTCGTTGAGGCGGATCCCGTGCGGTCCGCTCTTCTCCCGATAATGACCGATCCCCGGTCGGGCGCAAATGCCAAACGCGGGAGCCGCGCGGGGGGTGCACCGGCGCGGGGGCTTTACAACCCGGGCGTCCCCGGCCTATCGGGCTGCCGCAGGATGGTCAGGGCGCTTCGTCCGAAGTAGGATCGCGAGCAGGTCGGCGGCCGGTCCGGGCCCCGGCCCCACCGGTCCGCGTTCCGGCCCGGCCCGCACGGGCGGCTCTGCAGCATTCCGCCGTCTCATGGAGAACCACATGGCCCGCGCGCCAAAAGCGAAGCCGCTCGCTCACGCCGCCGTCACCCGCACCGGCAGCACCTATCAGATCCAGGTCGAGGACGAGGCCGGCAAGAAGGTGCTGTACGAACTCACCTCCGACCTGGCGATCCGCCTCGCCGACCAGCTCGACGACCTCCTGGCCGAGGAGGAGGAGGAGATGCGTCCGCCGTCCGCGCCCGCCCCTGCGCCCACCCCTGCACCCGCGCCCGCCTCGGCGCAGCCGGGCCGGGGCGGCCCGGCACCCCAGCGCGACGCCGCCGAGCCGCCGCCCGGTCCCGAGCGCGAAGGGTCCGGCACCGTGAAGTGGTACAACGCCACCAAGGGCTTCGGCTTCATCACGCCGGACGAGGGCGGCGAGGAGGTCTTTCTCCACCGCACGGTGCTGGAGCAGTCCGGCCTCTCCGGCGTCACCGAGGGCATGCGGGTGCGCATCGGGATCGTCGACGGCAAGAAGGGCCCGCAGGTCTGCCGGATCGAGATCGCCTGACGGGCCTCGACGGAGGCTCCGGATCGGCCCGGCGGGACCGGACGAGAGATTTCAGGCCTGCCGGATCGAGGTCGCCCGATCGAGACCGCCCGACCGGACCGACAGCCGCATCGGGCCGCCCGGCCCGCACGCGGGGCCGTCGCGGGGCGACGCCGCGGATTTCAGTCGCGGCCGAAATGCTCGTGGATCTTCTCGCACATGCGCTGCATCCACTCCTCGGCCTCGCCGGCGCGGCGCTCCGCTTCCTGGGCCCGCTTCTCGGCGGCCCGGGCGCGGGCCTCCTCGTGGCGGAGCGCGGCTTCGAGCTGGCGCATCTTGTCGAGGATGCGGGCCTCGAAGTCCCGCAACTCCTCCATCCGGGAATGGTGGTGCTGCGCGGCCTTCTCGAGGGCGAGCGAGGCCGCCGTCCAGTCGCGCCGGCCGCCCTCCCCCCCCTGCGGGCGCAAGGACCCGTAGGTGCTGCCCGATCCGAAGCTGGAGCGGGGGTGAGGCGATTCGGCCTCCTCCCGGGACCGGGCGAAGGGCACCACCCCTTCGGGCGCGGTCTCGCGCTGATATGCGAAGCGTGTCGACATGAAGCCCACCGCGGCAAGGAAATCTTAACGTTAAGGATCATGAAGGACGAGTGGCTAACAATTGGTTAACGGCGCGCCGGCCGCTTCCGGCCTGTGCCGGAGCCGATGGCGGACGGGACCGCAGGCCCGGCGCCGAGGGGTTGGCAGGAGCCCCCCTGATGGGTTAGGGTCCGCCCGCAATCGGCCTCCGCGCGGGGCCGAGGCCTCTGGCACCCGTAGCTCAGCTGGATAGAGCGTTGCCCTCCGAAGGCAAAGGTCACACGTTCGAATCGTGTCGGGTGCGCCAATCTTCTCAATGACTTAGGTGGATCTTGGCGGGACGTCTCACAGTGGCGTCCCACATAGCGGCTAGGAACGACTGCTCCGACGGAGCCGGAGCCAGCCTGTTTTGGAAACGGGCCATCACCCCTCCTGATGCGCCCCTACTTCACCATGAGCCGCACGGCGCTAGGTGCGATGTAGGTACCCTGGGGCGAATCATGAGCCTGATCAGCAAGCTTTTCGGGCATGCGAGCGACCTCACGCCGGAGCAGGCTCGCCGGGAGCTGGATGGCATGCTCCTGCCCGACGAGCCGGTGCAGGTCGCCTTCAAGGTCGTTCGGGACATCTTCATCTTCACAGACCGGCGCCTTATCCTCGTCGATAAGCAGGGCTTCACAGGTCGGAAGGTCGAGTATCTGGTCATCCCATACCGGGCCATCACGGCCTACTCGGTCGAGAATGCGGGCACTTTCGATATGGATTCGGAGCTGAGGCTCTGGGTCTCAGGCCGTCCTGATCCCATCCAGAAGACATTGAAGAGCGGAGCCAACATCAGGGGCATCCAGGCTGCAATCGCATCTGCTCTGTGAGCGCGCCTCTGGCTCGCACATCAAGACGGCACGGCACGGCTGGACGAATCAGAACGCCCTCCTCCGCCCGGCCGTTAGCTCAGGACCGCCACTAGAGAGGATCCGATGTCCAAGCCCCCATCCCGCAAGCCTTCTGGTACGCGACACGCTGCCGAGGCGGCGTTCAAGTCCGCAACCACGAAGCCCGCAGATCTCACCGAGCGCCCGAAGGGTGTTACCCTACCACCGGTTCGCGAGCTCGTGTCCCTGCGCCTCGACCGCGACGTGCTGGAGCATTTCCAGGCCGACGGGCCCGGCTGGCAGGAGAGGATGAGCGCTGCGCTTCGTGCTGCGGCCGGGATCAGGAAGCACGGGCCGCAGGATGAGGGGCTCCGTCCCGATCAGCTGACGAGCGAGAATGGCGGATAGGCGCCTGTATCGAGTTCACTGAAGGCGCCGAGCTGGGCATGAAGCAAAGGAAGCAGCCATGAGCGCGGAGCCCGACCCGGACAACACTGCGGCCCTCCAGGCCGTGCGAGGCTTCGCCGAGATGGGGCGTAAGCACGTGAGTGACGACGCTTTGGCTATCGCGCTGGTCAGCGCGGGAGCTGCTTTGATGGCGTCTACCTGAGGCGTAGAGCCGGCCATCGAGGCGCTGCGCAATGCCATCAAGGAGCTGAGGGTGAGCACTAGGCCGCGCGGAGATAGCGCCTTGGAATTTGCCAAGCGGCCATTTTCATCGAACCGAACGCTGGGCCAGGCGTGCGGCCGAGAAGCCTGGAGTATGGTGGCCGCCTCACCCTCCAAGAGCAGGGATGCGGCGGTTCGGCATGAGCGGGAACGCTATGCGCTTTACTTGCAGATCGCCTGAAATAGCTGAGAAATGGACCGAGTTCGAACAGGAGCAAGCCGGTGAATTGGTCGAGGATCATCAGCGCTATCGGGCAGATGAGTAATGCCCGCACGCTTTGGGGTACGCAGGGCACGGATGAACTGGAGGGCACCGGCGGCTCGGACCTCATCATCGGCTGGGCCAGGGATGGCTTTCCAAGAGGCGATGACGGAGATGGTCTCTCGGGCCTCGCCGGTGACGACATCCTCGTCGGTGGCGATGGCAACGACGGCCTGTACGGCGGTAAGGGAGACGACTATTCCTTCGGCGGCAAAGGCCGGGATGTCCTCATAGACAACGGCGGTAACAACGTTCTCGTTGGCGACGTGGGTCGGGATGGCCTCTTCGCCGACAACGGTAACGATGAACTGCATGGTGGCGACGGGAACGACTACCTCAGTGGCGCGGGTGGTCTGGACCGCCTCTGGGGTGGCAGCGGCAGTGACACCTTCGGGTTTGGGGTGGACTCAGGCACCCAACGTAACGTCAGCCGCGTCCAGGATTTCGAGGACGATCTCGACACGCTCTCCTTCAGCGACACGCTCGGAGTGACGAGCGCCGCGGACGCGCTCGACCAGGCTCAGGTGGTCCGCGGCAATACGGTGTTCACGTTCGACACCGGGCTCGTCGTGGTGATCCAAGGCGTCACAGACAAGTCGCTTCTCCTGGACGACATCGCCATTGTCTGAGGCAAGGAGCACTTCAGCAGCAAGGGATGAGGCGTGGCATGCCGGCACCGCCCGAGAGCGTTGAAGCCGGCAAGTGCTACCTATGCGAAACAGGAAATGACCCAAGGGTCCGGCGCGTGATCCGGGTACTGCCCAATGGACTTGTCCAGTACGAACAAATGACCCGCTGGCAGAAGCGAGCCCAGTACAAGGACGTGTTCGCTGCCATGGCAAGCCGGGAAGTCCCCTGCGACTGGACGCCGGAGGTGGAGCGAGAATGAGCGGGCTGGCGCCGAGAGCTAGCTGAAAGCTAGCTGATCCGAGACGCTTAGAACCAATCGTGGCTGCCAACGCCGCCATTGCCGACCAGGGCGCCGTTTCCATCATGGTCGGGCATGGTGCAGCTGCTGCCCGTGCCACCCTCGCCGTAGACGAAGCCACCCACCCCGCCGTCGCCTCCATTGCCATACGGACCGCCGCTGCTGCCGGTTCCGCCGTTGCCGTAGAAGCCACCGTCGCCGCCGCTGCCGACGATCCCGCCCTCTCCGGCATCGCCACCGTTGCCGAACAGGCCGCCATTGCCGCCAGCGCCACCGTTGCCGCTGAAGCAGAAGGCGTCGGAGGATGAGGCGTCGAGGGTCTGGTCGCTGGTGTCGCTCATGGCTGCCTCGGCGGATCAGGCGGCATCGGCCCCGCCCGCGACGAGGAACATGCCGGGAAGGTTCGCCGGGGGATGTGCGCGGCAGCACGCGGGTCTGATGGGGCAAGCGAGGGGGCGGCTGCCTCTCCTGCGGCTGGATCCCAGAAAACGACGGTTGAGCCCGCACGTACGGTCTAGCTTTGGCGGCCGGCTCAACCTACAGTCCGAAGATCCTGATTGGGGATCAGATGGACACCCTTCACCTTCTGCTCGCGCTGGCGACTGCCTTCCTCTCGCTCTTCGCGACGGTGGCCGGCGTCATGACCATCGTGTCCCGGTTCGCGAAGGCTCGGGAACGCGAGAGGCTCGCCGAACTCATCGTGCAGGCCAGAGGCAGGGGGTGAGGGGGAGGGCTGCTGAGATGGCACTCAGACGATTCACCCGCGTGGTCCCGCTGCGCGGTAGATGTAGAAGCCTTGTTCTCTGCAGGCCTGCCGCGCCGCCGCCTCGTCGAATTGATCCGATGTCGCTTGGTCAGGTATATGCAACCCGGCAAACGCCCACGCTTGAGCATCGATAAAGGCAGGCGCTGCCTCACCTGCGGGAACGGCGCAAAAGCGGGAGGGGATGTTCCGCTGGCGAAAGAGAACGTAGGTCATACGGATACGCCCTACGCCCCAGCCTTCGCAGCAAATGTGCGCTAGCGCACACGCCCAACATCGCGCGCGCGACCCACACTCCAGGAGCAGGGGATGAGGTGAGACATGAAGTGGTGGACGATCTTGCTGGCCGATCTTTTCCTGAGCCTCGTCGCGGGAGCCTGCCTGTGGGTTCTGGCGTGGGGCGACCTAGCGAGTTCGTTGGACTTCGTTCTCTCAATCGAGCCGGCTGCGATCCTCCGGGAGATCGTCTCCTTGCGAATGCGCTAATCGCGCTCGCGTGACTGGGCGTGGGGGACATGACCCAGTTCGTGGCAACGATCGTCTTCGCCTTGGCGTTCGTTTCAGTCATCCTTTTCTGGCCGGAGATGGGGTGAGGATGCCGACCTGCGGCTACCCCCTCCTCGCCATTTCCATCACCGCCCGCGCCAGTTTGATTGAAATCTTAGGAGCAATGGCCAAGCTGTGCCATTGTGCCTGCCGCGCGATCTCCACTGGGGCGCGCGGAGGGCTACCCCATGACAATGCGCACGCTCACCCCGTTGCTCTGCGGCGGCTTTCTTGTGCTTGGATTGGCTGTCGGGGGCTCTGACCCGGCAGCTGCACAAACAGGCAGCGAGTCGATCCCGGGGATCGATATCATTGTGGAGACGAAATGCGTCAACGCGAACGGCGGGCGCATCCCCTGCCCTAACAAGCTGACCACGGGAGGCGACCCCTCCACTGGTCCGGTTCGGCAGCGGACCCGGACGGGAGACGTCCCCTGGCCAGCCGATTATGATGGCGACGGCCGTCGACGCGGTCGGGTAGCCACGAAGCCTGCGAGCGGTCAGGGAAGCCAGAGGTCTACAAGCGGGCTCAATTATGAGTACGGTTACGATGGAGGGTTGCTGACGCAGCAACCCGCCTGCAACGGCCGCTCCTGCGCTCCCGCGGCAGGAAGCCAAGGGTCGCGCCTCCCCTTACCGTCTGTTAGAGGGGCTCGAGAAGGCGTTACTCGCTGACGCTCATGTCCGCGCGGGAATAGTCCTCGGATACCGCTCGTTGTGCTCGAGGAGCTGCTTGTAAGCGTCGGCCACGCGCCGAACGGCATTCCTTACAGTGCTCTGTAGACCAGCAGCACCACGATAGGGCCGAGCAGAAAGCCGATGGTGTAGGACTGCCACCAAGTGAGATCGCGGTTCGTCCACCAGTCGTTGTCACGTCCCGTCATTGTGTCCCCGAACCCTCAGCGCCCTATAGGCGTTCAGCGGGGGTTTGGCGCAACGGAATGGCAAGATCAGGGCCGGCTAACCCACCACCTCGCACACGATCCCGAACAGCAGCACCAGGAAGGCCGCGAGGGCGGCTAAGGAGGGTTTTCGGCAAGCCGAGGGTCGGTCACGATGGCTTGGGACAAGAGTCCGAGAGAGTTAGAGGACCCGCCATGGACGTGGAGCAAAGGCGCAAGCAGATCCTAGGAACGGTCCGAACCATCGCTATTGCCGCTATGGAGCTCCAACCCGGTGAGCGACAAAGCCGGGCAAACTCGCCGAGAACTAAAGCCATTAACATTCAATGTCTTATTAAACTGGGGAAAACTCCAGCCAACCCCAGCAAACCCGCGACCTCGTCCCTCCCAAGGCAAAGGTCACAGGTTCGAATCGTGTCGGGTGCGCCAATCTTTTCAAGGGCTTGGCTGAGTTGGCCTGGCCTCCCGCGAGGGCCGTGGAAGCGCTGCGGAGGCAAGCCCTAGGATCATCCTGAAATGAGGCTTGGCGGCCGAAGCGACGTGGGCCCAGGAGGCCTGCCTCCTCCTAGCTTCGCGGCGCAGTCCGCCAACGATGCATGAATGGCCCTTGCAGCGGCGTGCGAGGCGACTTGGCTGCCTGCCGGGTCAGGCTCGCCGGAGAACTGTCTGCGAGTCACCGGATCAGATGCCTGCGCGCGCCGCCCCGGCACCCCACCTCAATGCTGTTCCGCCCGTGGATCCACGGAATTTGCGGTTATCGAGCGATGGAGGCACCAGGCACGTTTCCCGGTCGTGAGACGCTGTGCCGTTCGTGCTGATAACGGGAGCGGACGAGACTCGGGATCGGGCGGCCTTCCGGTCAGCCGTCGTCATCCCTGGCCGCTCACCACCCGTCGTAGCGCTATGGCCGGGCCCGGCAGATCCGGCGGAGCCGGTGGCCCGTTCGGGTCCGGGGTAGCGGACTTCGCATTTCGGGTCGTACTTTCCCGGCTGGCGGTCTCCAGGATCGTGACGCCGAGGGCAATCGAACGCGATGCGATCGAGCCAGTCCCAAGGTCCGATTTCAGGTCCGAGTCGCTCACCCGAACGGCGACGCCGGTACGATCCGTCGGGGCGTGGGCGGGAGCCCAGCCCCCGACACCGTCATAGGCGGTGAGGACCTGTAATGGCGACCGCTGGGGAGCGGGTCACGCAGCACTGTGCCACCGGGCAGCCCCTCCGACGTGCGGGCAACCCATCCCGCGAGCAGCCGCAAGCGTGGCCCCTTCCCTAGCGGAAGCTTTCGGCGCATCCTGTTCCGGCTTCGGCAGATCGAGAATGATTTGAGCCCGAAGCGGCCAGGGAGCGCCGGCTTCGCCGGCGGGACAGTCATGCCGCAGTTCGTGATCGAGCGTAACATGCCCGGTGTGGGTGGTGCGTCCGCAGCAGATCTGAAAGGTGCCTCGCAGACCTCCTGCGGTGTTCTGCGTGACCTTGGGCCGGAGATCCAGTGGGTGCACAGCTACGTCACCGACGACAAGATCTACTGCATCTATCGCGCGCCGAACGAGGCGATCATCCGCGAGCATGCCAAGCGTGGCGGCTTCCCGGCGGACAGCGTTTCTCAGGTGCGATCGATGATCGATCCCATGACGGCCGAGTAGCACGACGCCATCTCTCCTGTCCGACCAAGAGGCCGAGCGGGGCGCTCCGTCCTTCGCCCGGCCTCCCTCCCCGGCACCTCCGCTCCAAGGGCCTCTTCCCGTGACCGATCCCATCCGAGCCGACGCGGAACGAGCCGCGCTCCGCATCGTCCTCAGCAACGTCGTCGCCCGCCTGGTCGCGGCCCAGAGCTCGGACCCGATGGAGCGGCGCGAGCTCCTGTCCCGCATCACCGACGAGTGCAAGATCGCGGCGAACCATGCCATCTCCAACCGCGCCGGCGACGATCAGCGGGCCTACACCGATCAGGTGTTCCAGGCGCTCGACGAGTTCTTCAAGGGCATCACCATCACCTGACGGCTCCCCATCCCCTGCATCCTCTCCACAAAGGCTCCCGCGGCTTCGCTCCGGGTCTCGTCGCGGGCCGCGGTCCGGGCTGCAATCCGGACGGTGCTCCGGTATGAGGAGCCCCTGAAGGCGAAGGGCCGCCCGCCGGCACGACACCGCCTGGACATGCCGGAGCGAACCATGCTTGCAGAGGTCGTCGTGGTGGCCGTTCTCGCCGTGCTGGGGACGTCGATCTTCCATCGGTTCGTCGCGGACCGGGGCGCTCGCGCGTGGATCGCCGTTCGTCTCGCGAAATGGAGCGTCGTGCTTGCTGTCACGTCTCTCGTCTTCCTTGTCTTCGGACGGCCCTGGTCCCTCATCCTCCCCGCCGGCCTTGTCGTCGCGAGCCTCACCGTCCATGTCCTGTGGTGCTGCAGGAACGGCATCCATCCGCTCTCCGCGGAGCCCAGGGAGCGCTCCCTTCGCCTGCTTGACCGGCGACCCGGACGATCCTGAGCGAAAGGCCGCTCGAAATGAGCCAACGCATTCACCTTCGACCTCTCGGCCCGGAGCTCGCCCGGCGCATCGCCGAAGGCGAGCCTCAGGACGAAGTTGCTCCCGATCAGGTGACGCCGGTCCTGCGCGAGGTCGCCGTCGCCCATCACGGCCTGTTTCGGCGCACCGGCGCGCGCGAGCCCTGGATCGCCTACATCGCGACCGAGCGGTCGGGTCGCGAAGCCGCCGTCGTCGGCACCTGCGCCTTCAAGGACGCCCCGCGCGACGGAAGGGTCGAGATCGCCTACTTCACGTTTCCCGGCCACGAGGGGCGCGGGATCGGCCGGACGATGGCGGCGGCCCTCGTCGAGATCGCTCGCTCCCAGGGGAGCGTCGTCGAGGTGGTCGCCCACACGCTGCCTCAGGCGAGTGCATCGACGCGCATTCTGGAGCGGCTCGGGTTTGCGCACACGGGCACGGTCGTGGACCCGGAGGACGGCCCTGTCTGGCGTTGGCTGCATCCTCTGTAGGAAGCCGGCGTCGCGTTCACCCATGGCGGAGAGCCGGGGATGAAAGCTGGAGCGCTCCTCACCGGGCACCCGAGCCGCCCCATGTGCCGCCCGGCACCGAAAGCGCCGCTTCGACGTGCGACAGACGCGCCAGCCGCCCGCCAGCTCGGGTGCCAGCCGTCTCGGAGCCCGCACGATGCCTCAAGGTCCCCGCGAACCCGTTCCCTCGCCGTGGCTTCGCGGAGCCGCGATCGGGCTCGGCTGGATCAAGGCCGTGCTGGTCGTCTTCATGGCCCTGGCTGCGCTCTGGGCCGGCGGGCAGGACCGCGCCGGACAGGGAATGTCCGGCGGCCTTGCCGCCATGGCGCTGCTCTACCTCCTCGTGTTCGTCGCGCCGGGGCTGCGCCTGGCCTACAGGGGGCGCTCCCTTGAATGGAGCTTCGCTCTGCTTCTCGCGCCGGACGTTCTGCTGCTCCTGGCGATCGCCTTTCTGTGAAGCCGGCGTCGCGTTCGCGAACGGGGCGAGCCACGGGTGAGACTGCGGCGCTCCTCGCCGAGCCCCTGGAGGCGAGGGCCTTCCTCGGTCAGACGGGCGTCACGCGCTCGAACAGGTGCTGGTAGCGGAGCACCAGACCCCGATCGTCGACATCCAGGCTCGCCTCGAACCCGGCGGATATCCCGAGGTCGACGTAGCGCAATCTTCGAGGACCGAGCCGGTCGTACCGCTGGGAGGAGCGCGCCACCGTCATCGCCGCCCCGTCGACGAAGCACGTGTCGAGCGTCAGGCTGCTGCCGATGGCGGGCGGCGTGCGACGGATCGGAAAGGTGTTGCAGAATGGGGTGACGGAAAGATCCGGCTCCTCCGCCCCATCCAGGTCGGCCCGTCTCGCCCCATCGACGCTCCAGCCGGCCCCGGCACGTTCGATGCGCAGGCGCTCATGCCCGGAAGGGCCCCAGCGCTCGACCTCCAGCCGGAGGGCGCGCCAGTCGGGCGTCAGCCTCCATCGATGGTCGAGCCGGAACCCGCGATCCTCCTCGCAGATCACCGTCGAATCGGCGAGCACCCCGTCGTCCGAGATCGTGAGCACGAGGCGTTCCAAGCCGCAAACGTCCGTGCGCCGCCAGAACAGGATCTCGGATTGCATGGCCGGCACCACCTCTGACCGATCCTGTCTGAAGCTCGGGCCGATCGGGACCGCGCCAAGGAGCCTATCGCAGCCGACGGGCGCTCGCGCTGCGACGTGCAGCGCCCTTCGTGCCCCTCACTCCACTCCGATCCTATCGCGAAGGCGCCCCATAGGCGGCCTCCTGCGCCTCACAGGATGAAGTCGCCCTGCTTCAGGTCGATGAACCCGTCGAGCTTGATCGTGAACTCGGCCTGCTCGTCGCCGTCGAGGTCCGCGAGAACGAGGGTGTCGCCTTTCTTCTGCTCGAAGCGCAGCTCGCCGCCCGCGCCCGCGAACCCGCGCTCGCCGCGCCACGTCAGTCCTCCGAGCCCGCTCAGGTCGATCCGATCCCCGTGAGCCTGCGTGAAGTCCAGGATCCGGTCGAACCCGTCGGCCGGGCTGTCGCGCCAGCCTCCGAACACGAGCCGGTCCGCACCCTGGCCGCCGACCAGCCCGTCGGCTCCGAGGCCGCCCTTGAGCACGTCGTCGCCCGCACCGCCGTTCAGGCGGTCGTTGCCGTCATTGCCGCGCAGGATGTCGTGGCCGTCCCCGCCCAGGAGCGTGTCGTCTCCCTCGCTGCCGCGGAGATTGTCGTTGCCGGCCTCCCCGTCGATGCGGTCGTCGCCGCCTTCGCCGTCGATCCGGTTGTCGCCGCTGCCGGTGGTCAGATCATCGTCGCCTCGGGTGGGCGTGTCGGACAGGTCGTCGATCGCGAGCGCGAAGGTCCCGGAGACGGCGGAGAGCCCGTCCTCGTCGGTTGCCTTCACCTGGACCGAGTAGGAGGTCTTGGCCTCGAAGTCCGCTCCACCCTTGAACCACAGCTCGGTGCCACGGATCTCGAACGCGCCCGCGTCCGAGCCGACGAGCGACAGGGTCTCGGTGCCGAAATCGTCATCCATAACGGCGATGTCCGCCACCTTCACGGGAGCCCCACCCTCCCGCGTTGCGGTGACCGGATCGAGCAGGGTGACGGCACTCGGTCCCGCGTTGCCGAACCGCTGCTGATAGATCCCGCTGCCGGACCCGTCCTGGAGAAACGACTCCCACGTCACGACCCAACCGCCATCGACCAATGCACCGATGTCCGGAATGGTCTGGGTGTTGAAAGTGGTGGCATTGACCCGGGTCTCTGCGCCGACAGCGACACCGTCGGAGTCGTAGCGCTGCTGAAAAACGCCGGTGTTGGACCCGTCGCTCGACACCCAGGAAACGACCCACCCGCCGTCCTCCAGCGCCGCGACCGAGGAAACGGATTGGCTCCCGGCTGTCGTGGTATTGACCTGCACTTCGGCGCCGGCCGGAAGCCCGCCGGCATCGAACCGCTGCTGATAGATCCCGCTGCCGGATCCGTCCTGCTGACCGGACGTCCACGTGACGACCCAGCCGCCGTCCGGCAGCGGAGCGATCGTGGGGTAACTCTGATCCTCGGCAACCGTCGTATTGACCCGCGTTTCGGTTCCCAGCGGAGCACCGCTCGCATCGAAAAGCTGCTGGTAGACGCCCGAGCGATCGCCGTCCTGAGCATACGACGCCCAAATCACCACCCAGCCGCCGCCCTCGAGAGCCGCGACTTCGGGCAGGGACTGGGCGTTGTCGGTATAGGCGTTGACCTGCATCTCGGCGCCGGCCGGATGGCCGCCCGCGTCGAAGCGCTGCTGGAATACTCCGTAGTTCGATCCGTCCTGCAGAAGCGACGCCCATGTCGCGATCCAGCCGCCACCCGTCAGAGCCGCCAGAGCAGGCGTGACCTGATCGTCGGCCGTCGTCGTGTTGACCCTCGTCTCGACGCCCACGGGAGTACCGTCGGCTCCGAAGCGTTGCTGGTAGATGCCGTTGCCGGACCCGTCCTGAAGTGTCGACACCCAGGCCACGACCCATCCGCCGCCCGGCAGGCCGATGACGGACGGCGAGGACTGAGCATTCTGGGAATGGGTGTTCACCAGCGTTTCGGGACCAGCGGGATCGCCGTCGGCGTCGTAACGCTGCTGATAGATGCCGTAATCGGACGTGTCCTGGCCGAACGAGGCCCATGTCACCACCCAGCCGCCGTCGGCAAGGTGCGCCACGGACGCGCCGATCTGATCGCCAGGGGTGTAGGCATTGACCCTGGTCTCGGGCCCCTTGAGCGACATGCGATCCCCTATCGATTCGGCGCGCCGGTTCCTGACCTGGGCCCGGAGCCTCGCATTGAATGCCATCCCTCGCAATGACGCTGGGGAAGCGCCGCGATCGTCAGGGTCGCACCTTCGCACCCCCTGTCCTGCCCCGGCGCGACCCGTCGTCTTCGTGCCGACGGAACGCGGGCCCGGCCTCGTCCAGGCCCTGGAGCATCGCGTCCGCCACCGGCTCGACGCCCCGCGGTCGGTTCCGCCGTGTTCGACATCGCAGCGGTTCGCCCCGGATCACCGCTTCTCCGCACCCTGCCGTTCGAGATCGGCCGGACGTCCGAAGACGCGCGACATGCGCTTCGATCGGGATTAGGGTCGTCGCCGAGGAGCGGGAGGTGTGCCATGAAGATCGATGGGCGCTGCCATTGTGGCTTCATCACCTTCGAGGCCGAGATCGAACCCGAGAAGGTGTGGATCTGCCACTGCACGGACTGCCAGACGCTCTCGGGATCGGCCTTCCGCACGGTGGCCCCGACACGGGAGGGCGCCTTCACTCTGCTCTCGGGCGAGGTGAAGAACTATGTGAAGACCGGAACGAGCGGAGCGAAACGGCTGCACGGGTTCTGCCCCGAATGCGGGACCCCGATCTACTCGACGCGGGAGGGCGACGGACCGAAGCCCTACAACGTCCGAGTCGGAACGATCCGCCAGCGCTGGGACCTCATGCCCCGGGCGCAGATCTGGTGCCGTTCGGCCCTGCCCTGGACCACCGACATCCAGACCCGACAGCGCTTCGAAATGGGGGCGGATCCCCGTCCGTAGAGCCCCTGCCGGCGCGTGCTCCGTCAAGGCGATGTCGCGGAATCGGGTGGTGCAATCCCGCGCGTGTGCGCGGGCCTACTCGATCACCTCGTCGGCGCGGGCGAGGAGGGTCGGCGGGATCGTGAGGCGGAGCGCCTTCGCGGTCCTGAGGTTGAGGACAAGCTCGAACTCGGTGGGTCTGTTCACCGGTATGTCGGCCGGTCTTTCGCCCTTGAGGATGCGACCAGCATAGATCCCCGCTTGGCGATACATGTCCGCGAGGTTCGCCCCGTAGATCATCAGACCACCGGTCTCGGCAAATGCGCGCTGTGCGTAGCTGGCGGGGAGAGCGTGCCGCGCCGCAAGGGCGATAACCTTTTCGCGCATGCTGTTGAAGGCAGCTCCTCCCCCGACCAGCACCGCTCCTGCACCACGCCCCGTGAAGGTCTGGAAGGCACGCTCGACCTCGTCTCCGGTCGTCCCCTTCTCGACCACGATCTCACGTCCCAGGGCACGAGCGGCGGTTTCAACCTCTGTCGCCTCGAAGCCATGGCCGGGAACGCTCGGGTCGAGGATGACACCGACGAGGCGGGCATCCGGAACCAACTCGCATAGCAGTTGAAGCCGTTTGCCCGTCAGCGCAACATCATCGAAGTTGATCCCCGTGACGTTCCCGCCAGGGCGGCTGAGGCTGGACACCAGACCCAGCCGGACCGGATCGTCGCCAGCGACGAACACGATGGGAGTGGTCGAGGTGGCGCTCTTGGCTGCAACCGCCGCAGGGGTGTTGGCCACGATCACGGCCACGCCCTGCCGGACGAGGTCGGCAGCCATAACCGGGAGCTGGTCGCGCCGGTTGTCCGCGAAGCGAACGGAGACCGCCACGGTCCTGCCATCGTAGCTTGCCTCGGTGAGCCCTCTGGTAAAGGCTGCGATGAGATGCTCGGAACCGGCGGAGGTTGTGCTTCTGAGGAAGCCAACGACTGCTTGGTGTTGATGGGCCTGAGCACCGAGAGGCCACGCGAGCATCGCGCCGCCAAGTACGGCAATGGCCTCGCGCCGCCTCATGTGGTCTCCCCCAGGATCCGATCCGTCGAGGCCCTCACTCTAGGTCCATCCATGGAGGATGGCGAGTTTCGTTTCATACAGGCGCTTATGCGAAATCCGGCTGGCCCCTAACGCCCGAGCCCTACTCGATCACTTCGTCGGCACGGGCGAGGAGTGAGGACGAGATTGTCGCTCCTATGGATTTGGCCGCTTTGTCGTTGATGATCAACTCGAACTTCGTCGGCTGCTCAATCGGAATGTCGCGAGGATGAGCCCCCTGCAGGACGCGAGCAATCTGATGAGCGACACGGTCGAACAAGTCCGAACGAAGCGGCCCATATCCCATCGTGCAGGCGCTTTGGGCCATGTCGGCCCACTCGCACACAGTCACGATCCCGGCCTCCCGAGCCATTCTTCCCAGCAGATCCCGATCTCGGTTGAACCAAGCCGTCGCCGTAATCACGAGAGCTTTCACCCCGGTGTTGCGCAGGACCGTGAAGGTTGCCGCATAGTCCTCCGGGCCATTCGCTTCAACCAACAAGGGAGCGACGCCGAGGTGCCGTGCAACCGCTTCGACCGATCGTCTGCTCTGGACGGCGGACGGCGTGTTCGGGCTGAGAAGTACCGCCATCCGCTGTCCCGGCACGGCTTCGGCGAGCAGTTCGAGCCGCTTGCCATCGAGCTGGGCGTTGAAGATCGCCACGCCGGTGACGTTGCCCCCGGGGCGAGCGTGGCTCTCGGCAAGACCCTGCTCGACGGGATCAGGGCCGTAGGCGACGATGGGGATCTCCTTCGTCAAGGTTCCTGTCGCCCCAAGGGCCGATGAAACCGCGAGAATGACATCCGGCCTCGTGGCGACCAGATCCCACGCGAGCGTACGGAGTTGATCAGGCGTCCCCACACGTACATCGGCAATTAGGTTTTGGCCCTCGACGAAGCCCCGCGATGCGAGTTCCTTGCTGATGGACGGCCACGCGTCGGCCAAGGGTGCCAACATCACCACACGGCGGACCTGATGGCTCGCTTGAGGGGCAGCGGGCGAAGCCGAGAGCAACACGAGAGAGACTGCAATCGCCAAGACAGAGCGGGTCACTCGAATACCTCGCCGGGCCGCTGATCCGAGCTCCAACCTACTCCGACTGGCGCCAGTGGAAAGGGAGCGGTTCCACATAGGGGCCTAACCGGAAACAGTGGTGCGCATTGGGTATACCCTCCCTGAGCCACCCGTCCGCTGGTTCAAGCAGGCCACTTTTTCGATCCATCCAGAACCGCCGTCGGTGAACCATCCCCGGTGAACCGACGCGACCCGCCTTCATCCGCAGGACCTTGCCACCCGCTCCGGGCTGCGTTGCCTATCAGGGCTCCTTGTCGTGCGAGCCCCGCCCGTCGCTCAGGACCGCGCGGGGCTTTTCCTGGCTCTCGGCCTTCCCGGTCACGGCAGGATGCAGCCCCGGGCGACCGTCGTCGGCTCCCTGCCCCCATCCATCCGCTCAAGGCCCGGCAGGACGACGGCACGAGGTCTTTGGCTGTCGGTTACATGGTCATCCAATGCCGAGGTCGACGGAGGCTCCGCCGTCCCTCCAGAATCGTATGCGCGACCGCAGGCAAGGCGGCGGCGAGCGCCAGCACGATCAAGGCTGCTTCGAGATAGGTCATGTCCGGCCCCGCTGGAGGCCAGGGAGAGTAGGGGCGGGCCGGCGACTCCGGAATGAAGGGCGAGTGCCGTCCCCATCAAAAAGAGAGGCCCGGAGCCGGGTGACGGCTGCGACGGGCCTCTCCCCCGCCCCCGCGGGATCGCTCCACCAGGGGCGGGTCTCGGAACATCGCCTCGGACCACGAGAGGTCACCGGCTCCTCGACAGGCGGGTTTCAGCGTGACCACTCCTTCTCCAACGTGCCGTCATGCGCCGACGCCGTTCAGGCAGGAGCGCTGACCCAACAAAGAGGAGACACTCTGCCGGTGCCTGTGCTATGGCTTCCGTTCAGGCAGGAGGCGACGCCATGCGACAGCCAGGACCTGTACCGAGTCACAACCTCTTCCGGCGCAAGGACACTTCGGATCTCTACTGCGCCGTTCCGGAGGCGAGACCGATCCCGTCCTTCATCAGGCAACCCGCTTGGGAGTTCGCCGGGAAGGTGGACTGCAATGCGCCGCCGCCCGGTTTCAGGGAGAGGGCGGCGAGAGCAGCGATGCACCACCAGGGCTTCTACGCCTTCAACCGCATCAACTGATACGGCCGACGCTGCCCGAGAACGGGACGGGGCCGTGCGCGGATAACCGCCGGGCCCGTTTGCCTTCTCGGCTCGTCCCTCCACACCGGTGAGTGATCCGAAGGCGACGTCCCCGCGGCCGGCGGCGCGGCGGTGGAGGCACCGTGCACGACGATCTCGATATCGGCGTCGCTGTCAGACGGCCTTCGGCACAGCGCACCGGACAGCCTACGAAACGGAAGGAGTGCGGCATGGGCCGGGGAGCCCCGGCCCATGCGAGGAAACCACGATGGTCGCCCTCCGAACACAAAGGTCCCGCGTCCGGATCGTGACGGGCGCGCCCCCTCTTTCGCCGATCGACCGACGTCGTGACGCCGCAGGTTCGCGCCGGCGTCGCCGTTGCGTCGCCTCGAGTTGACCGATGCGGCCCGACGCCCCGAATCCGACACATGCCGACGCCGGCACCGACCGGTTCGTGGTGATCTCCGGATGCTCCGGCGGCGGCAAGTCCACGTTGCTCGCGGAATTGGGCCGGCGGGGGTACTCCGTCGTGGAGGAGCCCGGCCGGCGGATCGTCCGGGAGGAGCTGGCGCGGGGCGGCTCGGCTCTGCCGTGGATCGACGAGGCGGCCTTCGCGCGCCACGCGGTCGCGACGGCGCAGGCCGACCGCGCCCGCGCCGCGTCCCTCCCGGGCTGGGTCTTCTTCGATCGCGGGCTGATCGACGCGGCCGCCGGCCTGCAGCACGTGTCGGGCGAACCGGCCCTCGCCGGCCTCGACCGGGCCCACCGCTACCACGGGCGCGTTTTTCTGGCGCCGCCGTGGCCGGAGATCTACGCCGGCGACCCGGAGCGCCGGCACGGGTTCGATGCGGCCGCGGCCGAGTACGCGCGCCTCCTCGAGGCCTACCCGTCGCTGGGCTACGAAGTCGTCGTCCTGCCGAAGGTCGGCGTGGCGGAGCGGGCCGATTTCGTCCTGAACGCCCTCCCCCGGTCGCGCGCGACCCGGATGCCGGCGGATGCGGCCCCGCCCCGCCGCTGACCGGACGACCTCCGTCAAGGCGCAGTCCCCTGAGCTTCCCGCAGCCGGGCGCGGGAAAGCCCGCCAAGCCCGCGCGGGCTTGGCTTCGCGCCGCGATCCCGGTAGCGGTGGGCCGGAGCGGGGCCGTAGAGACGATGATCGGGATTGTGCTGAAGCCGATGGCCGTGGCGGTCGCATGCGCGGGCCTGAGCGGGTGCATGGGCCTCGGGCTCGGGACCACCTCCGCCGGCGAACCGGACCCGGCGATCGTGCAGAGCGCGGACGAGTCCGGCTTCGCGGGTCCGGAGGACGACTCGGACCTGCGGGAATACGCGCCCTGGCGAGGGCCGGCCCAGCAGGCGGCCGGGCGCGCCGACGCCACGACGGCCCCGCGCACGCCCGACGTCCGGGTCGCCTCCGCACGCCGGGGCGTCGTGGATGCGAGCGCCGCGCCCGAGCCGTTCCCGCAGGACCCGAAGGAGCTCGAGCGCTGGCTCGAGCTCCGGAGGCGGAACGCGGCCGAGATCCACCGGACGCACATGGACCGGATCCGCACGATGGAGCAGCGGTCGCAGGCGGCCGTGACCGGCATCTGCAGCGGCTGCTGACGGCCGCGCGGGGCAGGCTTGCGCCCGGCGAGCCTCAGGCTCCCCATCGCGGAGACGGTCCGGGGCGAGAGGGCCGCCGTTGACCGGCCTGCGCCAGAGGCCGAGATAGAGGCCGCGTCCGAGGACGGGCTGGAGCGGGGTGCTGGAGATGAAGAAGGCGTCCGAATACCGGCAGCATGCCGAGGAGTGCCGCGTGATGGCGAACCAGAGCAAGCCGGGGCCGCAGCGGGACCAGCTTCTCGAGATGGCGCGGACCTGGGACAAGCTGGCGGAGGAACGCTCCGAGCTGATCCGCAAGCACCCGGACCTGGCCCTCAGAGGCGAGCACGAGGAAGAGGCGGGCAGCGCGAAGCCGCCGCGCTGAACGCGGCGGCGGGACAGCGGAGCCCCTCGGCAGACGAGCCTTCGCGGGCACCCCTTTCGCGGGGGACCCGCGCGTTGCCGGGAGTCCCGAACGGGGCCCCGGCGCCGCTTCGGGCGCGACGGTTTAGCCTTCGTTAACCATACCCGCGGATACTGCCGGTCCAGCCGGGCGGCTCCCGTGAGCTCAGGTCGGAGCGGACGTCTCGTCACCCGCAGCAGGCCGCCGCGCGGGTGATGGAGCAGACGTCCCGTCACCGACAGCGGGCCGCCGGCGAAGGGCGCGTGATGGAACAGATGCCTCGTGATCCGCAGCCGGCCGCCGACGAAGGGCGGGTCCGGCGGCTGGCCGAACTCCTGCACCGGGGCGCCGCCCGCATCCGGCACCTGGAGGCCGAGATGGCCTCGCTGCGGGGCTGGGCGGTCGAAACGCTGGTTGCGGCCGAAGCCCGGCTGGCGGCGGCGGACCACCGCATCCGGCATCTCCAGTCGAGCCTCGACGCCGCGGAGGCGCGGGCGCGGGCCGCGGAGCGTCACCTGCGCGACGTCCAGGCGCTCCAGGACTGGCTCGGGCCGGCACCCTCCCGCCGCCCGGGCGACACCGGACCCCGGCGCGCCGCCTGACCGGCCCGGGGCAGGCGCCCTGCACCACCGTCCGCCGCATTCCGGAGCCTGGATGGGTGCGCCCGACCGACCCGCGGGCAGGCCCGGGCGGCCTGCGCGCGAACGCCACACCGGGTTCTGCATCGCGGCGATTCGCGGTAGAACCGGTCGACGGGTTCCCGGACGAACCGCGGAGCGCCGCAGACCAGCCACGTGGGGGCAACATGCTGTCCTATGCCCGTAAAGCCGCGCTCTCGCCGTTGTGGGCCGCGCAGCTCCTGACGCAGACCAAGAGCTTCGCCCGCAACCCGATCCTCGGCAGCGAGCGGCTCAACGCGCTGGGCCTCCATGCCGCCCGGGTCCAGATGGCCCACCGCATGGCCTGGAGCCGCCGCCGCCGCCTCGCGCATCTGATCTCGGCCGAGGACCGCGCGGCGTTCGAGCGCGACGGCTTCGTGGTCAAGCGCGACTTCCTCCCGAAGGAGCAGTTCGAGGCGCTGCTCCGGGAGGCCAAGACCTTCCGGACGGTCGCGCGCGAGATGACCGAGGGCGACGCGGTCACGCGCCGGATCCCGTTCTCGCCCGAGAACCTCGCCCGGCTGCCGGCCGCGCGTGCGCTCGCCGAGGACCCGGGGTTCCAGGGCCTCCTGCGCTACGTCGGCAGCGACAACACCGACTCGCCCCTCTACTTCCAGACGATCCTGAGCCGCGTGAGCGCTGCCGCGGGGCGCGATCCGCAGACCAACTTCCACGCCGACACCTTCCACCCCACCGTCAAGGCCTGGCTCTTCCTGGTCGACGTCGAGGAGGCGGACGGCCCGTTCAACTACGTCCCGGGCTCGCACCGGCTCACGCCCGAGCGCCTCGAATGGGAGCGGCAAAAGAGCCTCACGGCCGCCCGCTCGCCGGATTCGGAGACCCGCGCGGGCTCGTTCCGGGTCGAGCGCGAAGAGTTGAAGGGCCTCGGCCTGCCCGATCCGGTCGCCTTCGCGGTGCCCGCCAACACCCTGGTGGTCGGCGACACCTACGGGTTCCATGCCCGCGGCGCGAGCACGCGGCCTTCGCTCCGGGTCGAGATCTTCGCCTCCGGCCGGCGCAACCCGTTCCTGCCCTATACCGGCCTCGACATCGGCTCGCAGGGCCCGCTCAAGAACCGCAAGACGGTCGTGAGCTGGGCCTTCCTCGACACGGTCGAGCGCTTCGGCCTCGGGCGCAACGTCTGGCGCGAGCGCCGGGACGTCACCGCCTTCGACGCCTTCGCCAACGGCTGAAGGCGCGCGTAGTCCGCCCGCGACGGGCCGGAATGGTTCCGGGGATCGGGTCCCGGGAACCGGCCGGCGCCGTTCGCGGGCCGGAGGGCTTTCCTTTTGCCGTTCCGTATGGTCACTTCATGGGCCGACCGACCAGGAGTTCCGAGATGAAGAAGACCACGTTCGCGCTCGTCGCCCTGACCGCCCTGAGCGGTCTTGCCGCCTCCGTGCAGCCCGCCGAGGCCTGGCACCGCCGCTGGCACCGCCCCGTCGTCGTCGCCCCCTTCTATGCGGCGCCCGTCTATGTCGCCCCCCGCGTCGTCTACCGGGCGCCCGCGCGGGTCGTCTACCGCGCGCCCGTGCGCCGGAAGCGCGTGGTGATCTACCGCTAGACCTCGATCCCGGAAAGCCGCGGACCTTTCGGCTGGGATCGCGCGGCGAAGCAACACCCTGGCGAGCCCGACCGCTTCACCCTGAAACGGTCGGGATCCAGCGCGGACCTCCGTCGGCCGGCCGCGCGCAAGCCCGCGCGGGCCGGGTTCGACGGTTCGCCATAGGTTCGTTCCGCGCTCAGCGCCTGCGGCGCCGGCCGTGGCGGAAGCCGCCCCGGCCGCCGGTGGAGGCTTCGCACGAGCGGCCGTCCGCGTCGGCGTCGAGATGGGCGTAATAGCCGGGCTCCCCCCGGACGGACGGCGCCAGGCTGACGAGACCCGCGAAGGTGCAGCCCGGAGCGGCCGCCACGTGGCGGAGCGTGGTGGCCTGCGGCCACGGGCTCAGCCGCATCAGCGAGCCGTAGCCTCCGCCGATCGCCACCGCCCGATCAGGAGCGCGGCCGTCCACCGGAGGTCACCCTCACCGAGGGCCTGCCACCCCCGCACGATCGCGTTCATCGATCCCCCCATGCGACGCGCCCACTCTAGGGGTGTATCCGGGGGTCGGGAACCCGCCCAGGTTGCCTAGTCCGGCGGCGCCGCGATCACGAAGATCGGAAACCGTCGCGGCGCGACGCACGGGATCAGGAGCGGCGCCGGCGCCGGGGCCTGTCCCAGCGGAGCGCGGCCCAGATCAGGGCCGCGAGGACGGCGGCGGTGGCGCCGAGCGCGGCGAGCAGGTCCAGCAGGCCCGGAATCGGCACGGTTCAGGCTCCTCGCTCGGTCTCGGCTCCGGTTCCGTCCCGGCGCATCGCGCCCGTCTCTGCGGGCGATCACGCGTCGGGACTGCAGGCGGTGCGCGTCGCGCCCGCCGCAGCGGCGTCACTCCATGAAGGCGAGCCGCGCGAGGCTCACCTTCCGCGGCGACGGCACCGAGGGGGCGGGCTCGAACTCCTCGCGGCGGTGCGGGCTGCGCGATTGCAGGAACAGGATCGATCCGGCGGAGCCGGCGGCCCGCACCAGGGTTGCCTCGTCGCAGGTGGCGGCGATCTTGAGCCCGAGTTCCCGCAGGTGACGGCGCGCGTTGCAGAACAGCGCCAGGCGGGCGCGCTCGACGTCCGAGAGCCGCGCAAGGGTCTCGTCGAGCACGTGCGGGCCGCCGCGGTAGAGGCGGCCGAGCGTGTCGAGCGGGACGGGACAGCCTGGTTCGAGGTCGGGGAGCGTCGTCGGCATCGTCGTCATGCCTCACCTCTGGCCTGGGATCACGCTCCGGAGACTAGGCCCGGATGGTTAACGATCCGTTAGCGAGCTGACGCAGCGGCAGCCGCCCGGCCGGAGCGCGGGCGCAGCCGAGGCGCCGCCGATCCTGGACAGGCCGACCCGTCCCGGTAGACTGGACCCGCGCATCGGCAGTTCACGGTTCATGCTGTTTCCTCCGGACATCCTCGTTCTGCGCGGCCTCGCCGAGACGCTCCTGATCGGGCCCCGCTCCAGCTTCGGGTTCCAGGTCCCTTATGCGCTCGAGAGCGACGAGGAGGTGCGGGCGCTGCTCAGGCGGGCGCTCGCGGAGGGCGGCGGCTTCGCTCTGCGGCGGCACTGGCTGCGCTGGGGCATCGGCGGCGACGATCCCAAGCACGCCCCCGAGACCTTCCTGATCGACCAGACCGCGATCGCGGTGCGGCGGGGTTTCCTGGCCGCCTATTTCGTTCCCGCCACGCGGGTCATGAGCGCCGTGCTGCTCGACGAGGCGAGCGCGGAGGTGCGCATGCGCGGCCTGCAGAATGCGCTCGGCGGCGACGCGGGGCCGCGGAGCGCCCTGCCCCATCCGGGCCAAGCCGCGATCGAACGGGTGACCGGGCGCGCTGCCGTGCGCCCGGCCTCGGAGCCGCTGCCCGCCAATCGGCCCCTCGACGTGCGGATCCTCGACGTGGTCCGCCGCGCCGGGCCCAGGGTGGACGGGCGCGCGGGCGCGGCGCCGCCCATCGTGCTCGAGGGCGGCGACATCACCCTCCTGGTCTCGCTCCTCGTGACCTGGGCCCGGGCCGACGTGCGGACCCGGTTCGCCACGATCCTCGACGCGGTGCTCCTCGGGACGGGAACGCTCGATCCGGGTCAGTCGCTCGTCGAATGCGCCCGCTGCCTGCACGACGCGGTCGGCCGCGTGGTGGACGCCCGGAGCGAGGACCACCTCGAGGAGGCCGCGACCCTGCTGGGCCGCGGGGCCGCGCTGCTCGAGCGGCCGCGGTTCATCCGGGCGGTGCGGGAGAGCGCGCAACGCGTGATGGGTGCCCGGGCGGCACGGTCGAGCTCCCGCCGCGGGCCGCCGCCGCGTGCGCCCGCCGCCGCACGCGCGGCCCCGCCGCCGGCTCCTCCCCCGCCCCCTCCGCCCCCGCCGTCCTCGGGGACCTCGCCGCCCCCGCCCGTCTTTCCGAGCCCGAAGCAGCAGGCAAAGGTCCTCAAGCAGGCATCGGAGACCGGCACCCCCATGTGCGAGATGTGCACGTAGCGCGGAGAACCGGTGGTGGAGAACCTCTACGGCCTCATCGACGCCGCGCGGGACGAACGTCTGTACGACTGGATCGCCGCGGAGCCCGATCACGCCTGCCTGTTCGCCGGCGAGCTCGATCCCGAGCTCCGCCGCGCCGCGCCCCACATCGTGCGCCTCGCGCCCGGGAGCGACTTCCTCGCCCGCTGGCACGCGGACGGGCGCGGGCGGAGCTGGGGCATCCAGTGCCTGTCGGCCCGGCCGCTCGCCGAGGTGCGCCGCCATTTCCGGCACTTCCTCCAGGCGCGGCTCCCGAGCGGCCAGACGATCCTGTTCCGGTTCTACGATCCGCGCGTCTGGCGGATCTACCTGCCGACCTGCACGGCCGAGGAACTCGCCCGCTGGTTCTCGGGAATTGCCGAATACCGCGCCGAGGCCGAGGACGAGGCCGGGCTCATCGGCTACCGCCTCCGCGGCGGGGCCCTGCAGACCGACCGGCTCTGACGCTCTCCCCGCAGCGGAGCCCTGCGGGCCGAGAGGCTCTTACGCCCCGTCCGCAGCGCGCGGCGGATACTTTGGAAGGAGATCGGCATGACGCGGACGGGACGGCTGCCGCTCGGCGCCGGCTTCGCCCTGCTCCTGGTCGCGGTCGGGGCCTCGGGCGGCGTCGCCTTCGGGGTCGCGTCGCGCGCGCCGGCGGAGGCGGGCCTGCGCGCGGATCTCGCCCGGTCGGCCGCGGAGCGCGACCGGCTCGAGGCGGAACTCCGTGCCGCGCGCGCGGACGCCGAACGGGCGGTCCTCGCCCTCGACGAGGCCCGGCAGGGGTCCCCCGCGGGCCCGCCGCCCGCCGGAGCGCAGCCGGATCCGGGAGAGCGGCCGGGGACGGCGCCGCCGTCCCTGCGGCGGCTCCAGACCGCACCGCGCCCCGGCCGCCCGCCCGCGCCGGCACGCCCGTGAGGGATGTAGTGATAGGCTTTCAGGGCATGGAGCAAACCGGACGCTGGGATGCGGACGACCGTCACGTCCCGTCGATACGCCTGACGTGGCACGGGCCCGAGGGCCCGCGCCGTCGCAGGGCGTCTGCGTCAGCGGACGCAATCCGCAGGTACGCGGGTCGTGGTGCCCTCGACGTGAACGGTCCGGCAGCCGTCGCGGATCTCGTGCGGGGCCGCGTAGGGGAAGGCCGAGCCGGGGGTGCCGGACGAGGCCGGGCCCGTGACGCCCATGGCGGGCGCCATCGGCTGGGCCGGGGCGGTTACGACGCTGCCGGTCGAGAGCGGTTCGGCGCAGTCGACGGGGACGCGGGTCGTGGTGCCTTCCACGTGGACGGTCCGGCAGCCGTCGCGGATCTCGTGCGGGGCGGCGTAGGGATAGGGCGACGCCGGAGTGCCCGAGATCGCGGAGGATTGCGCCGCGGCGACGCCCAGCGAGCCGAGGATCATCGCACCTGCACCGGCAAGAACAGCAAAGCTTTTCATTCCATCGTCTCCGATTTTTGATTGATCTTCAGGCCCGCCAGGCGGTCCTTCGGATCAATCGTCAAAGCAAGAGATGGTTTCCGGCAAATCTGATGCGGAATGAGTTTTGTTTGTTCTGCCTGGAATAGGCTGATGCACACGGTCGCATCGTAAATTATATCACATCTGCGACGGTGTATATCACCAAACCCCAAGAATGTTCTTCACGCAGGTTTGATCGTACGCCTGTGACCCAGGCATGGCCGGCGCCGCGGCCGGGCGTCGGCAGGTGTCCCGCGATCACCGGACCGCGTGGCGGCACGCGGCCCTCACGGGATGGACCCGGCCGGCAAAGCGCCGGCGCTCCAGCCCGGCTGGTGAGAGGTTGAAGCCGTCCGGAGCGGCCGCCGACGCTCGGGCGCGCTCCGCTACAGGATGAAGTCGTCCGGCGTGATCGCGCCCTTGATGACGAGTTCGAAGTCGGCGCGGCCGTCACCGTCGGTGTCGCCCTGGAGCAGGCCGCCCTCGAGCCGCAACTGCCCGGCCGACTTCGTGAACTCGGCGTTCAGGTCGTCGGCGTCCACCCACCGGAACGTCTGATTGCCCGACGACTGGGTGGACGCGTCGATGCCCGACAGGTCGATCACGTCGCCCTCCGCATGGGAGAACATCACCACGTCCCGCTTCGAGCCCGTGACCGAATCCTTCGCCGCGTTGAAGTCGTAGGTGTCCGCGCCGCCGGCCCCGCGCAGAACGTCCTTGCCCTTGCCGCCGATCAGGGTGTCGCTGCCCTCGCCGCCCGAGAGCTGGTCGGCGCCGGCGAGCCCCTTGAGGGTGTCGGACCCGCCCTTGCCCACGAGCGTGTCGGCGCCGGACGTGCCCACGAGCGTCAGCGGCGAGTCGGCCGCCGGGCTCTCGACCACGGGCCCGCCCGTGTCGCTCCCCGAACCGGGCTTGGTCATGCTGTCGAAGACACGACCCACCGCCGTGAGCTGGCCGGACGCGTCCATGACGCCGCTGTTGAGGTGCCACCCGTCGCCGCCCTCGTAGGCGGCAAACCAGGCATGCCGCTCCACGAAGGCGAGATCGTCCATCATCTCCGCGCCCGCCCGGGCGAACGCCGCCTGCTGGGCGACCGAGAACCGCCCCGGATTGCTCCAGTCGGCCAGGGCCCATTCGGTGACCCAGACGGGCTTGCCGTATTGGGCGTGGACGGCCTCGAGAAAGGCCTTGAAGGCCCCCACGTCCGCGGTGTCGGAGTAGTAGTGCACCGCGATGAAGTCGACCCGCAGCCCCTGCGCCTGCGCGCCCGCCATGAAGCGGCCGAGCCAGGACTCGGACCCGAGCGTCTGGTGCTGCGTGGCCGCCGGCGAGCCGAGCCTGAGGCCGGTGGCCTGGAGCTGGGGCCAGAGCGCGAGCGCCTGCTCGACGCTCATGTTGGCCTGGGCGGCGTGGTCGGGCTCGTTGAAGCCGAGCAGGGTGGTGGCGCCGGAGGCCTTGGCGCTCGCCAAGGCGGCGGCGGTGACGTCCTGCTCGTCCCAGGCCATCGCCACGTAGGAGGATTGCTCGGGGGTGGCGTCGGCATCCCACAGGGCGCGCTCCGACCAGTTGTAGTGCCAGCCGAAGCCGACCCGGTCGACGTCGTTGAGCGCGGAGCCCAGCGCGTCCTTGTCCCAGATTCCCAGACCGATCTTCTCAGGATGGTCGATGGTCATGTCTGCCCCCTGCACGGTGGGGCCCGAGGAGCCGGCACGCCATCCTCATCGAGATGCGGTCCGACGTCTTCGTTGGTGGCACGCCCCGCGCCGCGTTGCCCGGAGCGATCGTCCGCTCCGGAATTGTTAGGCTCACCCTCGCCGTCGCCTGTGTCCGGATTACGGCGGCTTGGCGGTTGGACCGCCCGGCCCGGCGAATCAGAGAGCCCGGTCGTCCGGAACCTGCCGGGTCGGAGCCGCCGGGCCTAGTCGGCCATGCGGCCGGCCCGTCTCCCCTGAAGGCCCTAGGCCGAACGGTCGCCCAGGGCACGGAGCGGATTTCGGCCCGTCACCTGAGCCGGGGCCGACGGGACGCCTTCCGTCACGGCGCCCGAGCCGCGGACCGGCGGGGAAACGCTCCGGGCCCGTGCCCGCGGCTCAACCGAGCTTGTAGTCCCGCGTGGCCTCGGGATCCCCGGTCGAGGCCGGGATCGCGGCGAGTTCGTCCCACAAAGCCGGCGGGATCGGCCAGGCGGCCCAGCGCAGGGTCTCCTCGATCCGCTCCGGCCGCGTCACGCCGCAGATCGTCGCCGCGATGCGCGGATCGCGCATCGAGAATTGCAGCGCCGCGGCGCCGGGCGGCACGCCGTGGCGGGCGCAGGCGCCCTCGATGCGCCGCACCGGATCGAGGGCGGCGGCCGAGGCGTCCTGGTAGGCGATGCGGGGGTAGAGGTCCGCGCCCTTGGCGAGGACGCCGCTGGCATAGGGCGCCGCGTTCAGCACCGCCGTGCCCCGGGTCTGCGCGAAGTCGATCATGCCGTCCGCGTTGCGGTTCGTCAGCGTGAAGCGGTTGTGGGTGATGAGCGCGTCGAAATCCCAGTCGCGCAGGAGCGGCATCATGACGTCGACGCGGCCGGCCGCGAGGCCGACGGCCTCGGCGAGCCCCTCGTCCCGCATCCGGAACAGCTCCGCGATCGCGCCATCCGGCCCGGTGATCTCGGCCAGGGAGGCGGCATGCTCCGGGTCGTGCAGGTGGAGGAGATGGACGCGGTCGAGGCCGAGCGCGTCGAGGCTCTCCTCGAGCGAGCGCCGCGCCCGGGCGGCGTCGAAGCGGCCGGTGTCCGAATCGCGGTCGAGCTTGGTCGAGACCACGAAGCCGTCGGGCAGGCCGCCGATCTCGCGGAGCACGGCGCCGATGCGCGCCTCGCTGCGCCCGCCGCCGTAGTTGCGCGAGGTGTCGATCAGGTTGGCGGGCCCGGCGAAGATCGCCCGCAGGGTCGCCCGGGCGCGCTCCTCGTCGACCGCGTAGCCGTAGGTGTCGGGCATGGAGCCGAGGCCCGAGGTCCCGAAGCCGACCGCCGACACCGTCAGGCCCGTCCGCCCGAGCCGGTTCCTCGGGATGGTGATGTCCGTCATGCGGCCGCTCCGTCGCTCAGCGATTCCTCGTGCCTTCTTCCGTAGGCCTCGGGAAGGGCCGGGTTCAAGCCCGGCCCGATGCAGGCCCGCCGCGTTCCGCACCGCCCGGGCCCGTGCTAGAGGCGGTCGCCATGATTCCCGCCTCCCTCTCCCTCATGACGGTCTGCGGCCTCGAGGAGCTCGAGCTCCACGGCGCCAGCGGCGTCACCCACGTGCTCTCGATCCTCGATCCCGGCTGGCCCGAGCCCGAGGCCTTCCGGGCCTACGACGCCCACCACCGGACGACGCTGCATTTCCACGACATCGTCGAGCCGCGCGCCGATCTCCTGCTGCCCGAGATCGGCCACGTGGAGGCGGTCCTCGGCTTCGGCGAATCGCTCGCCCGGGACGGGGCCGGCCGGGAAGGCGGCCATCTCCTCGTCCATTGCCACATGGGCGTGTCGCGCTCGACCGCGGCCCTCGCGACGCTGATCGCGCAGGCGAGCCCGGAGGCCGACGAGGACGCGATCTTCCGCCACCTCGAGGCGATCCGCCCGCAGGTCTGGCCCAATTCCGTGATGGTGGCCTACGCCGACACGCTGCTGGGCCGCGACGGGCGGCTCACGGAGGCGCTGCGCCGCCTCTACGGCCGGCGCCTCGTCGGCCGCCCGGACCTCGCCGAATGGATGAACCGCCATGGCCGCGGCCGCGAGGTCGCCATGGCGATCCCGCCCGCCGCGGAGGCCTGAATCCGCCCGGCCCGGCGGGATCCGCCAACATGGTAAAGCTACGCTTACCAGATTTGGCCATGCTTTGGCCCCAGTGAGTCGCGGGACATCAGGGGCAGCACCGACCGGACAGGGTCGGGCGCCGGAGCGGGGGCGATCGGTGGGACAGATTCGGCAGGGCCGCGCGGGCGCGGCAAGGGGGCGGCTGCGCGCGGCCCTGTGCGGCGTCGGGGCCGCGCTCGCCGCGCTCCTCGCGACGTCGCACGACCCGCGCGCCGCGGGCGAGACCCGCTCCTTGAGCTTCTTCCACACCCACACGGGCGAGAGCGCGACCATCACCTTCCGCCGCGACGGGGCCTACGACCCGGAGGCGCTGAAGCAGCTCAACTGGCTCCTGCGCGACTGGCGCGTCGGCGATCCCGCCCGGATGGACCCGCTCCTGTTCGACATCCTGTGGGAGGTCTACCGCGAAGCCGGGTCGCGCGAGCCGATCCACGTGATCTCGGCCTACCGCTCGCCCCGGACCAACTCCATGCTCCGCCGCGCCTCCGGGGGCGTCGCCGAGAACAGCCAGCACATCCAGGGCAAGGCGATCGACATCCGCCTGCCCGACGTCGACACCGCCCGCCTGCGCGAGGTCGCGATGCGCCTGCAATACGGCGGCGTCGGCTTCTACCCCTCCTCGAAATTCGTCCACGTGGACACCGGCAGCGTCCGCGCCTGGCCGCGCATGTCGCAGGACCAGCTCGCCCGCCTCTTCCCCGACGGGAAGACGCTGCACCTGCCGGCCAACGGCGGGCCGCTGCCGGGCTACGACGTCGCCAAGGCCGAGATCCCGGCCCGCAACGCGGCGCTCGCCGCGCAGGCCTCGACCGGCGGGACGCCCGGCGGCTCGCTCGCCTCCGCGGTCGCGTCCCTGTTCCGCGGCAGGGCCGACCAGTCGGCCGCCACCCCGGCCCTCCCCGCGCAGGTCGCGGCCTATGCGCCCGTTGCGCAGCCCCTCCCGGTGCAAGCCGCGGCCGTCGAGCCGGCGGCGGGCGGCGTGCCCCTGCCCCCGCGCCGGCCGGTCGCGCTGGCCGCGGCCGCGCCCGTTCCGAGTGTCGTCCCGGCCCCGGCCGCCGACGAGGAGCGCAGCGCCGTGCAGGCGCTCTTCGCCCACACGGCGCTCTACGCGCCGCCGCCGCAGGAGCCCCGGATCGTCCTCGCGCAGGTGCGGGTCGCACCGCATCCCGCCGACGGGTCCCTCGATCTCGGCGCCTCGCCGGTCGCGGGCCGGCTGGCGCCGGGACCGGCGCCGGTCCTCGCGGTCGCCCGCTTCACGGGCCCCGCCGTCCAGGCGCCGGGCATCATCCGCACCGCCGACGCGGCATTCTGAGCGCGGAAGTCGCGCCGGGGACCGCCTGCCGTACGAACGAACGCGTCAGGCCGCGTCCCGGATCGCCTGCCAGACCCGCTGCGGGGTCGCGGGCATGTCGACGTGGCGCACGCCGAGGTCGCGCAGCGCATCCACGATCGCGTTCATGACCGAGGGCAGGCCGCCGGCGCAGCCGGCCTCGCCGCAGCCCTTCACGCCGAGCGGGTTGGTCTTGGCGGGATCGGGCAGGCTCTCGAAGGCGAAGAACGGCGCGTCCTCGGCCCGCGGCAGGGCATAGTCCATGTAGGACCCGGTCACGAGCTGGCCCTCCGCGTCGTAGACCGTGCGCTCGGTGAGCGCCTGGCCGATCGCCTGCACGACGCCGCCGTGGAGCTGGCCCTCGACGATCATCGGATTGATGAGCGTGCCGAAGTCGTTGACCATGGTGTAGCGCACGACCTGGACCGAACCGGTCTCCGGATCGATCTCGACCTCGGCGACGTGGCAGCCGTTCGGGAAGGCGGAAGGCGGGCTCTTCTGGACGTGGCGCACGTCGAGGGTCGCGGGCACCCCCTCGGGCAGGGCGAGGCCCGCGCGCAGGCTCTCGGCCAGATCGAGGAGCCCGATGCTGCGGTCCGTGCCCGCGACCGTGAAGCGGCCGTCCGCGAATTCGATGTCGGCGACGCCCGTCTCGAGGGCGTGCGCCGCGAGGATCCTCCCCTTCTCGACCACCTGCCGCGCGGCTTCGACGATGAGGGTCCCGCTCGCCATGATGGAGCGCGAGCCGCCGGTGCCGCCGCCCGCGTCGAGCTCGTCGCTGTCGCCCTGGAGGAGGCGGATGCGCGCGAAGGGGATGCCGAGCCGGGCGCTCAGGACCTGCGCGAAGGGCGTGGCATGCCCCTGGCCGTAATCGAGGGTGCCGGTGAGGATCGTCACCGTGCCGTCGGCCTCGAAGCGGATGCCGCCCATCTCGTCGTTCGGGGGCGCGGTGACCTCGAGATACTGGCCGATGCCGATGCCCCGCCGCTTGCCGCGCGCGCGACTCTCCTCGCGCCGCGCCGCGAAGCCGGCCCAGTCCGCGGCCTCGATCGCCCGGTCGAGCACGGCCCGGAAGGCGCCGCTGTCGTAGGTCGTGCCGGCGGGCGTCGCGTAGGGGAGCTGTTCGGGCGCGACGTGGTTGCGGCGCCGCAGCTCGATGCGGTCGATGCCGGTCTCGGCGGCGGCCGCCTCGATCAGCCGCTCCATGATGTAGTTGCCCTCGGGCCGGCCCGCGCCCCGATAGGCGCCGATCGGGGTCGTGTTGGTGAAGTAGCACCGCATCGCGACCTCGATGAGGGGCGTGCGGTAGACGCTGACCGCGTTCTTGGCGATGTTGAAGGTCGAGAACAGCGGCGACGCCTGGCTCAGGAAGGCCCCGAGATTGGCGAGCCCGGTGACGCGCAGCGCCAGGAAATGCCCGTCGCGGTCGAGGGCGAGTTCGGCGGTCATCTCGGCGTCGCGGCCGTGATGGTCGGAGAGGAAGCTCTCCGAGCGCTGGTCGGCCCAGCGCACCGGGCGCCCCAGCGCCTTTGCGGCGTGGAGGAGCGCGACGTATTCGGGATAGACCGGCGCCTTCATCCCGAAGGAGCCGCCGACGTTGCGGGTCACGATCCGCACCCGGTCCGGCGGCACCCGCAGGACCTGGTTGGCGATCATGCCGCGCAGGCCGAACACGCCCTGGCTGCCCACATGGAGCGTGTAGCGCTCCTCCCGCTCGTCGTAGGCCGCGACCGCGGCGCGGGGCTCGAGCGGGCTCACGACGACCCGGTTGTTGGCGAGCGGAAGCCGCGTCACGTGGGCCGCCCCCGCGAACGCGGCCGCGACCGCATCCGGGTCGCCGAAGAGGTAGTCGAGCGCGAGATTGCCGGGCACGTCGTCGTGGATCTGCACCGCGCCGGGCACCGCCGCCTCGGCCGGCGTGGTGAGCGCGGGCAGCGGGTCGATCTCGGCGAGAATCGCATCGGCGGCGTCGCGGGCTTCGAGCGCGGTCTCGGCGACCACGAAGGCGAGGGGCTGGCCGAGATAGCGCACGCGGTCGGTGGCGAGCGCCGGATGATGGGGCTTGCGCATCGGCTCGCCGTTGCGGCCCGGGAACGCCATCGAGCAGGGCAGCGAGCCGTAGCCGACCGCATCGAGATCGGCGCCCGTATAGACCGCGATCACGCCGGGCATCCCGCGCGCCGCCTCGGCGTCGATCGCGCCGACGATCCCGTGCGCGTAGGGGCTGCGCAGGAAGGCGCCGTAGGCCTGGCCGGGCAGCGCGACGTCGTCGGTGTAGCAGCCGGCCCCTTGCACAAGGGCCGCGTCCTCGTTGCGCGGCGCCGGTTGGCCGATCGCGAATTTCGCGAAGGCGAGATCGTCGACGTCGACTGGCTTGTTCATCCGCGAGCCCCCTGACCGGAACGCGCTACCTAGCGCGAAGGCCGGGGCTGAGCCAGATGCCCTTCGCCCATCGCATGACACGCATGCGATAAGCAGGGCGGGCCGCGTCCGGAGCGCCTCCGGTGCCGCGGCAGGAGCGGCTCACGCCAGCATCGGCCAGAGCGTCGCGGCGAGCAGCACCCCCATGGCGAGGTTGAACCGTTTCAGCCGGACCGGATCGGACAGGAAGCCCCGCAGCGCCACCCCGAACCCGGCCCAGGCCGACACGCTCGGCAGGTTCACGACCGCGAAGGCGGCGGCGATCAGCGTCACGGACACGAACGGCGCGCCGGGGCTGGCATGGATCGCCATCACGGTCACGGCGACCACCCAGGCCTTCGGATTGATCCACTGGAACGCCGCGGATTCGAGGAACGTGAGCGGCCGCGCCCTGGCGGACCCGGTCTGGCCCATGGAGCGCGCCGTGGCGATGCGCCAGGCAAGATGGAGGAGATAGAGGCCGCCCGCGACCTTCAGCGCGAGGTGCAGCGCCGGATAGGCCGCCAGCACGGCGCCGAGGCCGAAGCCGACCGCGAGCAGGAGCGAGCCGAAGCCGATCGTGATGCCGAGAACCTGCGGCAGCGTGCGGGCGAACCCGAAATTCGCCCCCGAGGCCAGGAGCATGAAGTTGCTCGGCCCGGGACTGATCGAGGTCACGAAGGCGAAGACCGAGAGGGCGAGGAGGGTGTCCAGAGGCATGGGCTTGGGACTCCGCGTGAAGCTGCGACCGCCCGCCTTATCGACCCCGCGGCCGCGGCCGCGGGGTCCGAAATCCGGACCAGCCCGCGCTCGCGAGCCTCCCCGACCGGCGCAGAGGGTGCGCCCGAAGAGGCCGCCGGTCCTCACGCCCCTTCGCGGGCCTCCCCAGCCGGCGCCACGCCGGCGAAGAGGTAGCGCTCGAACCAGCCCGGGAACGCGCGGGCCTGCGCGCGCGGCCCCTCGACGACGAGGCCGAGGCGCTGCGCCTCCACGAAGGGGCCGTCGCCGCGCCACCACGCCACCAGGGCGGCGAGCGGGCCCCGCACGCGCAGGGGCTCCGGGAAGCCGGGATTGTGCGTGCACAGCGAGGCCTCGGCGGGCTTCAGCAGCAGGAACCGCGTCGCGTGGCCCTGGATCTCGAACCGCACCACCATCGGCTCCTTCGGCAGCGCCGCGAGGCGGACGCGGCGCCGCATGTCGACCAGCACGGGCTCGAGGTCGAGATCCTCGGCCTCGGGCCGGCGCGGCAGCCAGCGCTGGCCCCAGGTGCCGAGCGCGCCCACGAGGCCGGCCAGTTCCCCGCCCGCCGGGGTGAGCGCGTATTCCGGGCCGCGATCGCCCTCGACGCGCTCCACCGCGCCCACATGAACGAGGGCCTGGAGGCGCTCGGAGAGCACCGTGCGCGAGATGCGCGGGATGCCGCGGCGGATGTCGTTGAAGCGCCGGCTGCCGCAGAGCAGCTCCCGCACCACGAGCAGCGTCCAGCGCCCGCCCAGCACTTCGTGGGCGCGCGCCACCGCGCAGAACTGGCCGTATCCCGTCATGGCGCCAGGGTAGCACGGGTGCCGCGCGGGTGCGGTCCGGAAAACGGACCGCCTCCTTCAACGCACCGCCGCGAAGACCTCGTCGGCCCAGCGCTCGTAGACGTGCTGGATGGCGCGGTGCGCCCGGTCGGCGCGGTCGTAGCGGCTCCTGCCGGCGAAACGCTCCCTCATCGCCTGCAGGCGCGCGATGCGCCGGGACCATTGCGACTGGCGATCCTGTGACATGAGCCGTCTCCGTCGGGCCGCGCTTCGGGGCCTCCATGACGATCAGCCTATGCCCGGGCGGCGCGGCCGACCGTGCGCCGGATCACACGGGCGCCGGGGTCCCGCGGAGCCGCTCCGGGCCTGTCGCGCTACGGGCGCCTCGGACGCGACGTCGGCGCCGCCGCGCCGGGTCCGGCCTTCGCGGCCATCCAGACCACGTGCCGGGCGCCGCTGCGCCCGCGGTGGGCGCGCACGCGGATCTCCTCGACCGCAAAGCCGGCCTGGCGCAGGCGTCCCGTGAAGCCGCGGTCGGGCCCCTGCGACCAGATGCCGAGCACGCCGCCCGGCTTCAGGGCCGCGCGGGCGGCGCTCAGGCCGGGGAGGCCGTAGAGCGCGTCGTTCGCCTGCCGCGACAGGCCCTCCGGGCCGTTGTCGACGTCGAGCAGGATGGCGTCGAAGGCGGCGCGCCGCTCCGCGATCACCGCGCCGACATCCGCCTCGCGGACGGCGACCCGCGGATCGTCGAGGCTGCCCGCGAAGATCTCGGCCATGGGTCCGCGCGCCCACGCCACCACCGCGGGGACGAGCTCCGCGACGACGACGCGGGCGTCGGCCGGGAGGGATCCGAGCGCGGCCCGCAGGGTAAAGCCCATGCCGAGCCCGCCGATCAGCACGGCCGGACCCCTGCGTCCGGCGATGCGCGCGCAGGCCAGCGTCGCGAGGGCTTCCTCGGAGCCGCTGAGGCGGCTGTTCATGAGTTCGATCGCGCCGAGCATGATCGAGAACTCGGCCCCGCGCCGCTTGAGGCGCAATTCGCCGCCGCCGGGCATCGGTGCCGTATCGAGGAGGATCCAGGGCAGCACGAAAGGGTCTCCGTCGCGGCGGGCACGGGGGCGTCTCGGGCCACGTGGCATCCGGCACGCCGCAAGGCAAGGCGGCCGAACTCAGGATCGCACGGCCGGCCGGACGAGGCAGCCGAGCCCGGCGAGCCGCAAGGCGAGACGGCCTGGACGGATCGGCCGCCGGCGACGAGACTCCCGCGGGACCGCCCCGATGCCTCCGGACTCCATGCCGCCGCACGCCCTCATCCACACCGACGGAGCCTGCCTCGGAACGGCCGCCCTGCGCCCGGGCGGCTGGGCGGCGCTGATCCTCGTCGCGGGGGAGGAGCGGGTGATCGCGGGCTCGCACCCCGCCACCACGATCACCGCCATGGAGCTCACCGCCGCCGTGCGCGCCCTGGAGGCGGTTCCCGCGGGAAGCTCCGTCACCCTGCGCACGGACAGCGCCGCGCTGGTCGCGGGCATCACCGAGCGGCTGCCCTGGTGGCGCTCGCGCGGCTGGCGCACCGTCAAGGGGCGAAAGGTGCCGGAGCGCGGGCTCTGGCAGGTGCTCGCCGCGCTCGCGGCCGAGCGGCAGGTCGCCTGGGTCTGGGTCAAGGCCCATGCGGGCGACCCCGGCAACGAGCGCGCCGACGCCCTCGCCCGCGCCGAGGCGTACCGCGCCGCCGGCCGTTAGCCGGACCGCCCGGGCTGGGTGCCCGACGGGCCGGAACCCGCGCCGCCGGAAACAGGCCGCGGCGGGGACCCTACCGGACCGTCACCCGCGCGGTCGGGAACTGCACCTCGACGAGCGTGCCCTCGTTCGGGGCGCTGCGGATCACGAGGGCGCCGCGATTGGCTTCCACGAGCGCCTTGGTGAGCGGCAGCCCGAGGCCGGTGCCGCCGCGGCGGCGGGCGGTGGCGAGCTGGCGGAAGGGTTCGAGCGCGGCTGCGATCTCGCCCTCGCTCATGCCGATGCCGGTGTCGCGCACCCGGAAGGCGACCTCGCCCCGGTCGGTCAGCGCCGTCGAGACGATTACCTGCCCGCCCGGGTCCGTGAACTTGACCGCGTTCGACAGGAGGTTGAGGGCGATCTGGCGCACGGAGCGCTCGTCCGCCATCACGGCCGGCAGGTTGGGGGCGAAGCTCGTGCGCAGCACGATGCGCTCGCGCGCGGCCTGGGGCTGCAGCAGCGCCACCGAGGCCGAGATCAGCGCGTTGAGGCTCAGGCCCGTGACCGCGAGCTCCATGCGGCCCGCCTCGATCTTGGCGAGGTCGAGGAGGTCGTTGACGAGGCTGATCACGTGCGTGCCCGACAGGTGCACGTCCTTGAGGTAATCCTTGTAGCGCTCGTTGCCGACCGGCCCGAAGCGCTCCTCCAGCATCACCTCGGCGAAGCCGATGATGGCGTTGAGCGGCGTGCGGATCTCGTGGCTGATCTTGGCGAGGAGGTCGGATTTCTGGGCGTTGGCCTCCTCGGCGACGCGCTTGGCCGCCACGAGTTCGCCCTCCGCCTGCTTGAATGCGGTGATGTCGCGCAGCACCGCGCAGATGCGCGCGTCCGGCCCGTCCGAGACCGGGCCCATGGTCATGAAGAGCGGGATCAGGCCGCCCTGGCGCACCCGGCCCACCACCTCGCGGCCGTCGTTGAGGAGGCGCTGGGCGCCCGAGGAGCGCAGGCGCTCAAGGTATTGCAGCGCCACGATGTGGCTCTCGGGCGCGAGCAGCACCGTGATGGCGTCGCCCTCGACCTCGCGGCTCTCGCAGCCGAACAGCGCCTCGGCGGCCCGGTTGAGGGAGAGGATCCGCCCCGTCCCGTCGATCACGGCGACGCCGTCGGTGGCGGTGTCGAGCACCGCCTCGAGCTCCCGCAGGCGGGCGCGGGCTTCGGCGAGCGCGGCTTCCGTCCCGCGGACCCGCGCCTGCGCGCCCTCGAGATTGCGTGCGAACTCCGCGCGCACGGCGTCGGAATCGGAGAGCGCCCGCTCGGCCGCCGCCTGCGCCTGGCGGGTCTGCGCGAGGCTTCGCTCGACCTCCGCCTGCGCCTCCCGGGCCTGCGCGAGGCTCCGCTCGACGGCCGCGCGGGCGCTCTCGGCCTCGGCGAGTCGCTCGCGCGTGCCGGTGTCGCGCTCGGGACGCAGGAGGATCAGGGTCGCGGCCGCCTCGCCCCACTCGATCGGGGCGACGCTCACCTCCGCGCGGAGCGGCCCGCCCGGGCCGGCGAGCGCCATCGGCTCGGCGCCGGCCTCCGCGCCGTGCAGGGGCGGGCTGCCCGCGAAGAGAGCCTGGAGCCCGCCCCACGTCTCGAAGCGATCGACCGAGTCGCAGCCCATGAGGTCGAGGAAGGCCGGGTTGGCGAAGATCACGCGCTCGTCGCGATGCACGAGCGCCGCCGCGGGCAGCCGGTCGAGGATCCGGTCCCCGGCCGGGCGCGCCGGCAGCGGCAGCACATGCACCGGCGCGGCGGCGAAGACCGGCTTCGGCGGCGCCCGCTCGGCCCGATGGGTGGCGCGCATCCCGTCGGCCGGCGCCGCCTCTGCCGCCACCGGTTCCGCCGCGTCCGCCACCGGCTGCGGGATCGGCGGCTCCGGCGTCGCGGAAGGAGCCTCCGCCGCGTCCGCCACCGGCTGCGGCCGCGGCGGCTCCGGCGCGGCGTGGAGCTCGACCGCATAGGGGGAGCCCGGCGGCTCGTCGGCGGCAGGCGGATCGGGACGCCCGTCGGCTTGCGCCGCTCGGGCCGCCTCGAGCGGCCGGGGGCCCGGGTCTGCGGCATCCGACGGGCGGCCGAACGGCAGCACCGCGCCGGTGAGGGTCGGGGCGTGTTCGGACGAGGGCTCGGGGGCCGTGGGCGCCGTGCGTCCGGGGGAGGCCTCGATGTCTTCGAACGCGGCGCGCTCGGACGAGGGCTCCGCCGTCCCGGGCGCAGCCGTCTCGGGTGCGGTTGCGCCGGCCGGGGTGCCGGGATGGGCGGCCTCTCCCTCGGAGGCGTCCGCCCCCTGCGGGTCCAGGAGGAAGCGCGCTCCGAGCGCCCGGGCGATCTCGCGGAAGGCGCTGCGCTCGCTGATCGAGAGCCGCGACAGCGTCTCGGCCGAGCGCGCGGCGCGGCCGGGCAGCCTCGGCGGGGCGCCATCGGGCGCTCTCTCCGCAGCGGGCGCCGCTTCGCGCGGAGCCGATGCCTGCGCGGGAGGCTCCGACACCTCGCCGTCCGGCGCCGCGGAGCGGGGCTCGCCCTCCGGGTGCGGTGCGGCCGCATCGACGGGCGGGCGCTCCTCGACCGCCGCGGCCTGCACCAGGCCGAAGCCGCGGAAGCCTGCGAGCGCACGGTCCGGACCGAAGACCGGGAGCCCGGCCCAGTCGACCGGGACGCGCCAGGGCGTGCCCTCGACCGACCAGTAGATCCGCCGCCCGCTCCAGGTCTGGCCCCGCGCCATCAGGTCCGCGACGGCGCCGCCGGGATCCTCGACCACGGACCGGGCGAGCTCGTCCCAGCTCCGGCCGACCACGGCGCCGGCCTGCGGCCCGACGATCTCGGCGAGCGCTGGCGAGACGGCCGTGAAGCGCGCCTGCGCATCCGCCTGCCAGACGATCCGCGCCGCGCCGCGCCGCTGCAGCGCCTCGCGCGTCGGCGGCGTCCAGGCCGCCGCCTCGCCCACGGGGGTTGGAACGGGGGTCGGCACGGGGACGGCCAGTGCGGCGACCGCCGGCTCCGGAGCGGCTCGCGCGGGCGCGGGTCGGAATGAGGTCAGGGAAGACTTGGGCAGCGGCCCGAGCAGGGCCGTGACCAGGACGGATTGCCCGTCCAGCATCACGCGCCGGCAGGCGCAGGTCACGGGGGCCGAGAGCCCGTCGAGCCGCAGGCGTTCGAGGCGAAGGCCCGCGAGCGGGGCGAGGCCGGCGCCGAGCGCCTGCAGCCGCCCGCGCGCGGAGAGGCCGAGGTCGACCCGACCGGCCGCGTCCGCGAAAGCCCAGCGCAGCCGCTCCGCGGCCGGCGAGGCGCCGATGAGGCGCGCCGCATCCGCGTCCCAGATCAGAAGCGCCGCGTCCGGCGTCGCGAAGCTCGCGAAAGCCGGGTCGCGGGCGAGTTCCGCCAGCGTCCGCGCATAGAGGTCGGGCTGATCCATGCTCAAGGGCAGGGGCTCCAGGGCTCCGGTCCGGGACCGGCCCGCACGGGCAGGTCCCCTCCTACGACTTAACCGGAGGCGGCCGTGATCGCACAGGCCTGGGCGGGCGCCTATCCCCTTTTACATTGTGTTAGGGTTACCCATATCCGGGAGCATTGATTTTGCATCGCACAATGTGATATTGCGGTGCACAAATTCCCGGCGACACAGGATGGAGAGCACGATGGCGACGCAGCAGACCCCCGGTTACGAGGTTCCGGCCGAGATGCGCGACTTCGCGGAGAAGAGCGTGGAGCAGGCCCGCAAGGCGATCGACGGCTTCATGGGCGCGGCCCGCAAGACGGTCGACACCTTCGAGGGCTCGACCAATACGGTCCAGGCGAGCGCCAAGGACATGACCCAGCGCACCTTCTCGATCGCGGAGCAGAACATCACCGCGGCCTTCGACATGGCCCAGCGCCTGGTCCAGGCCAAGGACATGCAGGAGGTCATGCGCATCCAGGCCGAGTTCGTGCGCGCGCAGTTCGAGGCGATGCAGGGCCAGATGAAGGAGCTCGGCACCCTCGCCCAGAGCGCCATGAAGCCCACCGGCGGCGCCAAGAAGTAAGCGCCCGCCGTCGACCCGACCCCCCGGTCGAGATCCCGACCGCCCGCGCCGCCTCACCGGCTCGCGGGCGGCCTGACGTGAGCCCTTCGACCGACGATCAGACCGGAGACACCTATGGCTGAGAAGAAGCGGGCCGCTGCGGCCGCCAAGAATTCCAGGACGATGCCCTCCAAGACCGCCCCTAAGGCTCGCGCCGCCGCGAAGGCCCCGGCCCGCGCCAAGGCCGCGACGGCCAGGACGTCCGAGACCGTGAGCGCCAGGCAGGCCGCTCCGGCGAAGCCCGAGACCGCCGCTCCCGCCAAGGCCGCGGCGGCTGTCCGCGCGAAGGCGCCGGTGGCCGCTCCCGTGACGGCCGAGACCGCCGCTCCGGCCGTGAAGGCCGCCGAGGCGCCCGCGCCGAAGCCCGCCGCGGCGGTGCAGCCGGCCCTGCGCGCCATCGACCTCGCGGTCGAGGCCCTCGCGGCCGCGCCCAGGGCCGCCCAGGCGATCAAGCCCGACCAGATGGTGGCGCCCGTCGCCACCCTGGTGGAGGCCGGCGCCGAGCAGGCCCGCCAGGCCTATGCCCGCGCCCAGGCGACCGGCGAGGCCCTGCGCCAGGCCGTGGCCGAGACCGCCACGGTGACGAGCCGCGGCGCGATCGAGGTCAACGGCAAGGTGATCGACGCGCTCCGCGCCCAGAGCGACGTCGCCTTCGACGTCTGGCGCTCGACCCTGTCGGCCGGCACGGTCCCGGAGGCGATCCGGGCCCAGACGACCGGCGCCCGTCAGGTCTACGAGACCACCGCGAACCAGTGGAAGGACGTCGCCGAGACCACCGGGCGCTGGTTCAGCGCCGCCGTGAAGCCGATGCAGCAGGTCTGGTCGACCCGGTCGCGCTGATCGGACTGAACCGTAAGGTGCCTCGCGAAAGGCCGCCCCCTGGGCGGCCTTTTTCGTTAGTGCCACGCCGCATTCAGGGTCTCGCGGATGTTTTGCCGCGCCCGACCCGTCGATTCTCCATGCGGCCACGCTGAAACCGGCCGGCGCGGCGCCCGTTCATGAGACAAGGACGCGCCGCAGCGCACCCTGGAAGCATACCTCGGAGACTCCGCGGCACACCCTGGACGCACGCCGACCCGCAAGCACGCCTCGGAGACCCCGCAGCACAGCCTGGAAGCGCACCCACCCTGGAAGCACACCTCGGAGACCCCATTGCTGTTTAGATCGTCACGGAAGAGAGGCGAAGAAGCGCCGCGGATGGGTTTCCGCTCGAGCTTCGTCCTCGCGAAGCTCGGCTTCGACCTGCGCGAGCGCTACAAGGAGGTGCTCGACGAGCCGTTCCCGGAGGAGATCGAACGCTCGCTCGAGCGCCTGCGCGGCCCCGGCGGCGGCGTGACGCGCCTGGAAGACCACAAGCCCCGCTGAAAGCTGCCGTCGCCCCTCCGTTCGGAGCGCTTTCGCGCCTGCGCCCGGACGACCGCAGACCCCTCTGAGCGCGGCCTCGCTGCTGAAGCAGCCGCCCCTCGCGGCCCAGGCCGCCGGCCTGACGGCGCCGCCCGCGCCCTCCGCATCCACCCTTCCCGCTCAGGCCGCCGGCCGAACGCCCTCGTCGGAACCGCCCGCGTCGGGCCGGGCCGGGGTCGCGACCGGCGCATCCACGACGCAGACGACGCCCTCCGGCGCAAAGCTGATCTCGACCCGGCCGCCGAGGTCCTGCGCCAGGCTGCGCTCGATGAGGCGGGTGCCGAAGCCGCGCCGGTCCGGGCTGCTCACCGGCGGGCCGCCCCGCTCGCGCCACTCCAGGCGCAGCCGCCAGCCCTCCCCCGCCCCGCCCTCCTCCAGGCTCCAGGTCACCGCGATCGTGCCGGCGTCGTTGGAGAGCGCCCCGTATTTCACCGCATTGGTGGCGAGTTCCTGCAGCGCCATCGCGATCGCGAGCGCCATCCGGGGCGAGAGCCAGACCTCGGGTCCGCGCGTCTCGACCCGGTCCTCGCGCTGCTGCCGGAAGGGTGCCACGGCCTGGGCCACGATCTCGGCGAGGCCCGCGCCCTCCCAGCTCTCGCGGGTCAGGACGTCGTGGACGCGGGAGAGCGCGAGGAGGCGCTCCTCGAGCGCCTGCCGGGCTGCCTGGGTGCTCGGCGCGTTGCGCAGGGTCTGGCTCGCGATCGACTGCACGGTCGCCAGCGTGTTCTTCACCCGATGGTTCAGTTCGTTGATGAGGAGCCGCAGGTCCCGCTCGCGCAAGGCCAGCGCATCCGCCATTGCCTGGTAGGCGGCCGCCAGGCGGCCGAATTCCGAGGTCGAGGCGGGCAGCGCCACGCGGGCCTCGTAGTTGCCGGCCTGCCATTCGCGCGCCGCCGCGAGGAGGTGCTCCATGGGCCGGCGGATGAACCGCCGGCCGCCGTACCAGGCCGCGAGGATCGCAAGCACCGCGCTCAGCAGGAACAGGGCGATCCCGCGCCGCGTCGCCTGATTCATCTCGGCGAAGACGGCATCGCGGGAGAGCCCGTAGGCGACGTGCAGATCCGGACGGCCCGGGCTCCCCGCGAGCGTCACGATGGCGCCGATGCGGGCGACGCCGTCGGCGCCGGTCGCCTCGATCGGGCCCCGGTCGGCGAAGCGGGAGGAGGCCATCACCTCCGGGGGCGGGCGGCGCCCGATGAGCCCGCCGTCGTCCGGCACCCGAGCCAGGAAGGTGATCGTGCGGTCGTGGACGCTCAGCACCGCGTGCTCCGGGCCGACGAGCGGGCGCAGGCGCTGCGCCAGCCACCCGAGGTCGAGGCCCGCGAGGACGGCGCCCGTCACGGCGCCGGCGCCGTTGCGGATCGGATGGGCGAAGCTCAGGAAGCGCACGCCGCTGGGGCGGACCTCGGCGAAGGTCCCGACCGCGAACCCGTCCGTCTCGATGGCCTGCCGGAGATGCGCCCCCTCGACCCGCCGCAGGGTGCGCGTGCCCTGCGTGTTGCAGACCACGGAGCCGGACCGGTTGGCGATGCCGAACTCGAGCTGGCCGGGATAGTCCTGGCGCAGCGAGGTCAGGAGCGCGGAGCAGGCGTCGGAGAAGCCCTCCCCCTCCGCGGCGCCGCGGATTTCGGGCAGCTTGGCGAGGATGGCCGAGAGGCGCTGCACGTTCTCGACGATCTGCCGGACTTCCGCGGCGGCGCGCTGCGAGGTGTCGGCCACGCTCTGCCGGGCCTGCGCGGCCTGCGCGGCCCGGTCCTCGACCTCCCGATAGGCCACCACGCCGAGCGCAGGCGCCACGGCAAGCGCCACGAGGGAGAGGAGCCGGGCGGCAAGGGGCATCGGGATTCGGGTTCGGAGCGGGGCCGGTGCGGAACTCGGCCCCCTTTATGGCCGGAGGCCGACGCGCCACGCAAGGAGGACGCTTCCCGCGGCGACGAACTCGCGCTCTTGGGCGGCTCGTGCGGGACTGCTAGTGCAGGCGCTTCGGCATCGCGGCGAGCCGGGCGGCTTCGCCGGCCCGCGCCTCGACGGCGACGGCCGCCGCATCGTTGGAATTGGCCGCCCCCTGGGAGGCCCGGAGGCCTCTCACTTCCTCGGTGGCTTCGGCCAGGGCGGCGCGCAACTGCCGCGCCTCGTCCTGGAGGGTGTGCCGCTCGGCGCGGAGCTGCTCCACGTAGTCGCGCAGGTGCACCACGAGGTCCCAGAGGGTGTCGTTGCGCTGGTCGAGCGACCGGTCGCCCGCGGGAAGCGGCGGCAGGTCCGCGGCGGGAGCGGGCGGGAGCGCCGCAGCTTCGGCCGCGGGCCCGGTGACGAGCGTCGCCGGAGCCGACACGGCCTCGGCGCTGGTGCCGCTCAGAAGGACGGGATCGCGCAGCGGGGGCGTGGCGGCGGCAATGGTGTGGGACAGGGGCGACGGGACACCGGCCGGCGTCGCCGCGGGAAACGTGCGCACGAGCGGCGCAGGATCGCGGCACGTGACCGGCGCCGAGGGCGTGCGCACGAGCGGAGCCAAGTCCAGGGACGCACCCGCCGCAGAGGACGTCCGCATGAGCGGAGCCGGGTCGAGGGGCGCCGCAGCCGGGATCGTGCGGGCGGGCGGCGGCAGGGGGGCGGACGTCCGCGACAGCTCGGTCGCCGGCCGCAGGCTCTCTGCCGTGGTGCGGGATTCGGCCCGCTGCGCCGGAGGGAAGGCCGGTTGGGGCGGGGGCGACGCGGGCTTCTTGTCGTTGCCGTCGGTGCTCTCCCGGACGCACAGCACGAGCGAGAGGCACAGCAGGGCAGCCAGGAAGAAGATGGCGTACTGGAAAAGCGCTGGCATCGGTCCCGTCGTCCTGCGTTCCGCTCAGCTCCAAAGCGTCGTCGGCCAACGGACGCATCTTCGACGAGGGAGGCGATGGGCGCAAGGTGCCGGGCGATTCGTCCTTAATTGTGTCGAACCTGGGCACAACCTCGCCGCGGCTCAGGCCCGGCGGGACGCCCGCCCTGGTGGAGACCCCCCAGGGAAAACCGGCGCGGCGGGGTTGCCGACGGGGGCAGCCCCGCCGCGCCGTCCGACGAAAGTCGCAGCCGAAGCGGGAGCACGGCGGCTCGGATCCGAAGCGGCCCTGCCTTCAGGCCTGCCGCTACGGGACCCCGCCCTAACGCGCCACCGCCCCCGCCCAGAGGCAATCGCCCTCCCCGTCCACGGTCAGGCACTGATAGGCCGTCCCCTTGATGGTCGCGCGCTCCGCGATCGACACGGCCGTGCCGCCGGGCAGGTTCCGGCAGGTCCGCTCCGCGATGGTCCGGCGGAGCACCTCGCCGTCGGTGTCCTTGTTGTCCCACAGCAGCAGTTCGGACAGGGTACGGCAGGTCAGGACCGGCTCGGAGAGCGTGATCCGCGGCCCCGCTGCCGGAGGAGCGGGCGCGCCCGGGGCCGTTCCGGGCGGATTCGCGGGCGGCACCGGGGAGACCGCCTGGGCGAAGGCGGGGACGGCCGCGATCCACAGCAGCAGCGCGAGGCCGCTCCGGCGCAGGCTCCGTCCCATCGTGTCTCCCCCTTCGCGGCCGGGCCGTCCGACCGGCCGGGCGGTCCCGGCGGGAGCCAGGCCGTTTTCAGGGTTCCTTAACCACGTTTCGTCAGCTTGGCACCGGCATGCCGGCCCGCGCTTCGCGTGGGCCGGTCGCCCGCGTCGGGACAGGAGCGAACAGGACATGAAATCCGCCATCCTCGCCGGCCTCGCTCTCGGACTCGCGCTCTCGCTGGGGAGCGGAGCCGCCGCCCAATCCTACGACCGCGCGGAAGGATTCGGCAGCCGGATCCGCGAGCGGTCGGGCGAGCGCACGGAGGGCCTCCTGGGGCGGTCCCGGTCCGATATGAGCGCTCAGGGCGACTTCGCCGACGAGGAGGAGCCGCGCCCCCGCCCGCGAACCCGCACCCGCCAGGCCGAGCGGATCGTTCCGGGCCGCTGCACCCTCTCGGGCCCCCTGAACCGGCTGTCGGTCGAGGCCGCGCTCCGGCTCGGCTGGTGCCTCATGGATGCGGACCGGCCCATGCAGGCGGTGCCGGCCTTCACGCACGTGCTCGAGATCGGCGACGCCGCGGCCCGCCAGGAGGCCGCCTACGGCCGGACCCTCGCCTTCCTGCGCAAGACCGTGACCGACCAGGCCGGAGTTGCCGCCACCGACGCGCCGCAGAGCCGCCAGCGCAACGCCGAGCTCGGAACCGTCATCCTCGAGCAGCGGGCCCTAGCGGCCTTCCGCGAGGCGCGCTACGTCGAGACCATCCTCCACCTCGAGGATCGCGAGCGCCTCGCGCCGATGCAGACGGACCTCATGGCCCTCAAGGGCTATGCCTACCTCCGCTCCGGCCACCCCGACGAAGCGACCAGGATCTTCCGCGCGCTGGAGCGCGCCGGGATCCCGGAAGGCGCCGAGGGCGTCCACGCGGTGCGCGCGGCCCTCAGCCTGGTGCGGGGCGACTAGGCGGGCCCGGCCCGTCGGGCCGGTCCGGCGGGGATGCTTGCCCCGCGCCGGATCCCGGTGCCGGGCGCCTGGTTTTTCGGCAGTTCCCCTGGGGCAGGCTCGAAGAAAGCCGTTGTGCTGCGCAAAAGCGCCGCTACGCTTCCCCTGCAGCCTTGTGCGTTCTCCCCCAGACGAAGGGCTGCGGGGCTCCTCCCGCTCGCCGTGGCGGGAGGGGCCCTCCTGGCATTTGTCCTCCGGCGGATGCCGCGGCGGCCGCTTGCCCCTCCTCATCCACGGGACGACACCGGCTTTCGCGGGCGTGCGCCGGCGATCGGCGGGACGAAGCCGGGTTCCGGGGCGTGCGCCGGCGGCTGTGACGAACGGCCGCGGGCCGAGGCAACGGGAGCCGCGCGAGGCGGGGGCCCGCCGCGTCCGCCCGTGAGGGGCGCCTACCGCGCGATCAGGAACCAGGCCAGGAACACGCCCTCGGCCGCGCCGGCCCAGAGCGTGAAGTCCAGGAGCGCGTCGGCGGCGGCCCGGCCGGGGCTGCGTCCGGCGGAGGCCGGGAGAAGGCGCGCGAGCCAGGCCAGCCGCGGGTGGTCGAGGGCGCGGGCCGCGCGGTCGACGAGGTCGTCGACGCCGCCGCACCAGGCCAGCGCCGCCGCCACGAGGACCAGATACCCGCCGAGCCCCCACAGGCCGTAGCCCACGATGCGCAGGGCCGCGAGCGGACCGAGCCAGAGCGAGCAGATCAGCAGGACCCCGAGCGTCACGTTGAGGTCGAGCACCGTCCGAACGAGGCGCCGCGCCCCGGACGGGCCGGCCGGGCGGGGTCCGCCGTCCGGCTGCGCCAGCCGCTCGGCGCGGTTCAGCATCACCTCGGCCTGCAGCAGCCGGTCCTGCGCGGCGCGGTTCTGCTCCGCGAGCACCGCGAGGAGATCCTCGATCGCGGCACGCTGCCCGGCATCGGCGGAAGCCGGCGTCCGCACGCCGGCGGGCGGCTCCCGGCGCAGCGCCGGACCGGAGGGAGCCGGATCGTACGGGGCGGCTTCGCGCGGCCGCTGCGCAGCCGGACGGTGCGGGATGTCCTCCCGGGTGGGCCGCGGGGCCGGCGGCGGAGGCCGCTGCGAGAGCGCCCGGAGCAGCGGCACGAGGTCGGCCTTGCGGCGGGGCGGCTCCGGAGCCGCGGCGGCGCGGGGCGCCGCCGCGCGCGCGGGCTCCGGCGCAACGGATTTGTCCTGCGCGGTGCGCACGATCCGGTCGAGGGCGGCGAGAAGCTCCGCGGCTTCTCCGGGCGCGGGGGCGCGCAGTCCGGGCGCGGCGCGGCGGGCGTCCGCCGGCCCTGCGGCCTGGGACGCGGGCGCGGCGCGGCGGGTCTCCGGAGCGGCGCTCCGGGGCGGGGAAACGGCAGCGCCGGGCGCCGGCGCCCGGCGGGCGCGCGGGATCCGGTCGAGCGCCGCCAGCAGCTGCTCGCGCGTCGGCCGGGCCTGTGCGTCGCCGCGGCCTGCCGGCCCGGCATCGCCGGCGCTGGGCGGAAAGAGGGGGTGGATCTTCGCCAACGAGGGCCTCTCCTGCGGCCGGTCGGGACGGAGCGGTGTCCGCCGGGGGCGCGCCGCGTCAGCGGCGCCCGCGGAGGCGCCGGCCCGGGGTCAATCCGCGATGCCGAAATGCTCGTTGATGCGCTCGTACATGCACTGGAGCCACTCCTCGGCATCCGCGGCCCGCTGCTCCGCCTCGAGGGCGCGGCGCTCCGCCGCCTGGGCGCGGCGCTCCGCGTGGACGAGCTCGGCCTCGAGATGCGTGAGGCGGTCGTGGACCCGGGTCTCGAGCTCGCGCAGGTTCTCCCGGCGGGCGTGGTGTTGGTGCGCCGCCCGGGCGATGGCGTCGAGGGCGGCCGTCCAGTCCCCCCGGCCCGCTTCGCGCGAGGCCGGCGGGCGGGGCTCGTCCCGGTCGCGCCGGTCCGCATCCTGCAGCACGGACATCCGTCCCTCCTCCCGGTCGAAGGCGCGCTCGGGCGGGGGCGCCCCCTCCCCCCTCTCGAAAGACAGGCTGTGGGACGCCGCCTCCCCGGGATGCGACTCCCACCGAAACGCGTGAGCTCTTGACATGCGGCTCCACCGGAAATGCGAGATCCGATGGTTAATGACGATGAAGGATCTGGGTTAATGGACCCCTAACGGGGCCCGGGCGGCACCGGCCGGGGCGCGAGACGCCCCGTGCCGCCCGCTCCGGCGGCCCGGCGCGCCTGCCGGGGGGCCCGGATCGGCCGGTCGGCGCGCGGGGGCTGCGCTTTTCCGCGCCCGCTCGCAAGAAAGTTGTTGCCGTCGACGAAACTTAACAGTTTAATAAAAATTAACCATGTCCCGCCCAGGCCTCGCCTTCCTCGCCGTCCTCGCGAGTCTCCTGCCGGCCGCCGCCCAGGAGCCGAGGATCTGGCGCGACCCGGATCAGGGCTGCACCTACGTGATCACCGCCCAGGGCGGCATCGGCCTGCGCTACCGCCGGGACGGCGCGCCGGACTGCCCGGAGTGGACCGAGGCGTCGCGCCTGCCCAGCGCCATCCCGGGCCCCGCGGTGGCGCCCCGCATGGTCCCCGTGGCGCCGGTGATCTGGTCGGGCACGCCGCGCACCGACACGCCCGGCGTGCGCCCGTCGGAGACCTGGTCGGGCGCGCGGGTCCCGGATATGGGCGGCATGAGGCCTTCCGACCCGCGCGGGACGTCGGGGCCTGCGGACTTGGGCGGCCTGCGGCCCTCCGACCCCTGGGGAACCGTCCGGGGCAGCGAGGTCCGGAACCGCCCCCTCGTCTGGCCGGGCGAAGGCCCGAGCGATTCGCTCCGGACCCGGGAGGCGGCGCTGGTGCTGCCGCAGAACTTCGGCTGCTGGGCCTCCGGGGACAACCCGCGCAGCGGCGTGCCCGCGCAGGTCCGGGTGCGCGTCGAGCCCCAGGCCCGGGTGATCCTCGTCGACACCACGGGCGGGCGCGAGATCCTGCGCTACACGCTCGATTCGACGGGCGACGTCTGGTTCAACGGCCGCAACGAGCGCGACCCGCGCCTCGGCATCATCCTGAGCCCGAGCCGCGGCCACATGTGGCTCGATTCCTCCGCCCGTCCGGGCTCGCGCGGCGGCGACATCATCTCCCAGCCCTTCGACTGCCGCCCCGAAGGCACGGTCTACTAGAGCACGATCCCGAAAAGTTGCAGACTTTTCGGATAAGATCATGCGGAACAGCAATGATTCAGCGAGCATGATCGCTCCAATCTGAAGCGATCATGCTTCAGGGCCCGAGCCGCATCGCTCCGCCTCTCCCGGCTGGACCGCCGTCCCGCCTCCTCCGCAGTCCCGAGCCCGTCCGCCCTGCCCCACCGGGGTGGCCGACGCCCGCCCCTTAGCCCGTCCCCGTCATGATCATGTGGGCGAGGTCGTCCGGCGTCAGGCCCTCGACGGCGCGGTCCACCACCTTGCGCCCGCTCTTGAGGATCGCGACCCGCGTCGCGACGGCGGCCACGTCCGCCATGTTGTGGCTGACGAGGAGGACCGTGCGCCCCTCCGCGTGGAGCGCGCGGATGAGGTCGAGCACCTGCGCGGTCTCCTTGACGCCGAGCGCCGCGGTCGGCTCGTCCATGATCACGAGGTCGGCGTTCCACAGCAGCGCCCGGCTGATCGCGACCGCCTGGCGCTGGCCGCCCGACAGCCGCTCGACCGGCGTTCCCATGTCGTCGATCGCCACCGACAGCCGCGCGAGGAAGCCCCGCGCCCGCTCCGCCATGGCGCGCTTGTCGAGGCGGCGCAGGACCGGCAGCCCGAGCACCGGCCGCGTGAGCTCCGAGCCCAGGAAGACGTTCTGGGCGATCGACAGGCGCGGCGCGAGCGCGAGATCCTGGTAGATCGTCGCGACGCCGCGCTGCAGCGCGTCCTGCGGCGAGGCGAGCATCACGGGTTCGCCCCGCAGCGAAACCGTCCCGGAGGTCGGCGTCTGCGCGCCCGAGACGATCTTGATCAGGCTCGACTTGCCGGCGCCGTTGTCGCCGCAGAGCGCCAGCACCTCGCCGGAGCGGATCGCGAGATCGACCCCCTTCAGGGCCTCGACGGCACCGTACGCCTTGGTGATGCCGTCGAGGGCGAGAAGCGGGGTCATGGGCGGGGCACGATACATCGGGTCCAGACTGCGCCGACCGGCATGAACGGGGTCATGGAGGATACGCCGTCGGCGGGATGGGGCAGGCTCAGTTCTGCCCCAGGTACTGCTTCACGTTGCGGGCGTCGACCAGCACCGCGTCGAGGAAGAGGTAGGGGCCGTTCGCGACCGCGGAGACCGGCTGCTTCTTCACCGCGACGGTGTCGAGCGCCTCCACGGCTCGTCTGCCCATCTCCTCGAACGGGATCGTGACGGTGGCGAGCAGGGTGGATTCCGGATCGGCGATGCGGCGGTAGGTCTCCGGGCCGCCGTCGATGGAGACGAGCGCCACGTCGCCCTTCTTGGCGCCCTGGGCTTTCAGCATGTCGTCGATCACGTAGGCCTGGCCGTCGAAGGAGGCCCAGATGCCCTTCACCTTGCCCTGGTTGCGCAGGAGGAGGGCCTGCATGCCGGCGCGGACGTCGTCGCGCCAGCTCTGGGTGCGGGCCATGGTGTGCGAGCCGATCACCTTCACGCCGGTGTTCTCGGAGAGCACGGCGTCGAGCACCTTGCCGCGGATGCGGGTGCCGACGTTGCCGTCGAAGCGCTGGGTCAGGATCTCGCCCTGGTAGCCGAGCTGGCCGAGGAGCCAGAGCGCGGCTTCCGCCCCGACCTTGTACTCGTTGACCTGCACGTCGACGAGGGTGTGGGGGCTCGCGCCCGCCATCACGGTGATGACCGGGATCCCGGCCTCCTTGGCCTTCTGGAGCTGGGCCTCCGCTTCCACGGGCTTGCCCATGGCGACCAGGATGGCGCCGGGCTTCTTCTGGATCAGGGTGTCGAGCTGCTCGGCGTGCTTCGGCAGCGAGCCCTCGGAGTTGAGGATCGTGACGGTCCAGTTCTTGGCCTTGGCGGCGTCCGCGGCCGCATTCGCCACGCGCGCATGGGTCTCGGAGGACATCTGGAATCCGACGATCGCGAGGTCGAAGGCCGAGGCCGCGGTGGCGGAGAGGCCCGTGAGGGCAAGGCCCGCAGTGAGCACCGCGGCGGAGAGAAGCGTCTTCATGGTCCCAATCCCCTTATGCGTTTCGCGATCCTGAGGCGCGCAGGCTTCCATGGCCCTCGCGCGTTTTGCCGGCATCTTAGCCGCGCGAGCCGGCGCCGCAATGCGACGTTCAGGCGGTCTGGCCCACGGGCCGGAATTGCACCCGAGCGTTCAGGCGGTGCGGAAGCTCAGCTTCTTCACGAAGGCGGCGCGGCGCATGGCGACCGCAGACAGCGCGACCGAGCCCACGATGATGAGCCCGAGCACGATGTCCTGCACGTAATAGGCCGCGCCCATGAGCACGAGGCCGTTGCCGAGCGCCTTCAGCGTGAAGGCGGCCATGAGCGTGCCGGGCACGTTCGGGCGCCCGGGCTCGAACATCGTCATGCCGAGGAGCACCGCGGCGATCGCGTAGAGGAAATGGTCGCCCGCCATGGCGGGCGCCGCCGAGGAGACGCTCGCGGCCAGCAGCACGCCCGTGAGCCCGGCGAGCCCGCCGCACAGGATCAGCGCCGCGCGCTTCATGCGGGCCGTGCGGATGCCGGCAAGCCGGGCCGCCTCTTCGGCCTCGCCGGTCGCGACGAGATGGGCGCCGGGGCGCGTCCAGTTGACGAGGAGGTAGACGAACGCCGCGATGCCGGCGAGCCACCAGGCGAGGCTCGACACCCCGAGCCACGAGCCGCGCGCGAGCCCCGTGAAGGAGGTGGGCCAGCGGCCCACGAACGACACCCCTTGCGTGATCATGAAGGCGAGGCCCTTGGCGACCGCCGCGGCACCCAGCGTCGCGATGAGCGAGGGCACCTTCAGGACCGTGACCGCGAATCCGTTTGCCGCCCCCGCGGCGAGCCCGACGCCCAGGGCCGCCGCCACCGCGAGCCACGGCGCCTGCCCGCCATGGACGAGCGCGCCCGCCACCACCGCCGACAGGCTCGCGACCTCCGCGATCGACAGGTCGAGCTCCGCCGTGATCAGCGCCAGCGCGAAGCCGAGCGCCAGGATCGCGAGGAAGCTCGTCTCCTTCAGGATGATCGCGAGGTTCCCGGGCGTCGCGAAGCCCGGCGCCGCGACTGCGAAGACCAGCACGACGAGGAGGCCGGCAAAGGCGGTTCCGTAGACGGACAGGAGCGAGCGCATGCGGGACCGGGCGAGGGAACGGAGGGGATCGTGCTCTCTCCTTAGCCCGTCACACCCGGAAGCGGGAGGGGGACGCGAATCTCGGACAATCCGTGCGACAGCCCGGCCGTCGCCGCGGCCGCCCGCTCGTGCAGGGAGAAGAGGGCGTCGGCGAAATCCCGCCGCTCCGGGTCCGGCTCGAACCGGCGCACGGCCCGGGCCAGGCGGTCCTGCGCGTCTCCGAGATCCCGGAACCGGCCGACCGCCGTGAAGGCGCAGGCGGCGCAGCCGACGAGGCCCGGCTCCTGCGCGGCGCCGACCACCACGGGCCGGCCCGCCATGTCGGCCCGGATCTGGTTCCAGGCCCGGTTGCGGGCCGCGCCGCCGCCGAGGCGGATCTCCGCGACCGTGCTCCCGAGCGCGGCTTCCGCCCGCGCCAGGATCACGCGGTTGGCGAGCGCGGTGGCTTCCAGCACCGCCCAGGCGAGGTCGGTCGGGCCGTGGTGGGGGCCCAGGCCCAGGAACGCGCCGCGCAGGCGAGGGTCCCAGTACGGCACGCGCTCGCCATGGAGGAAGGGCAGGAACAGGAGCGGCGCCACGTGGCGGGGCCCGGCGAGGAGCCGCGCCAGCCCCTCCTCGACCCGCGCGGGGTCGCCGCCCGTCAGCGCCAGGAGCCAGGGGACCACGGCGGCGCCGTTCTGGCTCGGGCCGCCGAGCTGGTGCAGGCCCGCGCCCCAATCGACGGCGAGCAGCCCCGGCGCCGCGGCCAGCCGGTCCGCCACGAGGCCGAAGACCTCGCTCGTGCCCGAGATGTTGTAGGCGTATCCCGGCCGCAGGGCCCCGAGCCCGAGCACCGCCGCCCAGGTGTCGTTCGAGACCATGACGACCGGGCGGCCTTCGAGGGCCGCGAAGGGTCCGGGCAACCCGGCCCGCACGGGCGCGACGACGCTCGCGGGCGCGAGGAGATCGGGCACGAGGCGGGCGAAGCGGCGCAGCGGCGAGCCGGGACGCGTCGCGCCCGAGAGCCGGGCGAGAGCCACCGGGTCGCTCGCGAGGCGTCCCGTCAGCGCGGATGCGATGTAGTCCTTGGGCTCGATCACCCGACGGGCGCGGGCCATGGCGTCGGGCTCGTGCGCCTCGACCCAGGCGAGCCGCGCGGCGGGATGGAAGGCGTCGATCGCCTCGCCCTCGACCGCGAGCGATCCCGCCACCGGGCCCGCGCGGGTGTCGCGCCAGGTCAGGGCCGGCCGGACCGCGCGGCCGGATTCATCGACGAGCACCTGCGTCCGCGTCATGCCGCAGACCGCCACCGCGGCGACGCGGCGCCAGGCTGCGGGCGCGCGCGCCGCCAGGGTCGCGCAGCCCGCGCGGAAGGCGTCGAGCCAGGCGTCCGGCGCCACTTCCGACCAGCCGCGGGCGTCGAGGGGCGTCTCCATCGGGATCGCGACCGCCTCCGCCGCGCCGTCCTCGCCGACGAGACCGACGCGCAGGCTCGTGCCGCCGATATCGCAGGCGAGCGCGAAGCCGGTTCGGGACGGATCGTCGTGAGCCATGGGGAGCGCTCCCGCGGGCGCCGCGGATCGCTGCGACGGCGTCCGGGCCTTCGAGCACGGGCGACGCGCCGGATCAACCGGCTGCGAGTGCTCCCTCTGGGCGCCGGTCCCTCCGCTTCAAGGAGCGCTCCTGTGCGCCAGCGCACCTCGCGGCGTCCTAATCCGGTCCAGGGTCGGCCATCCCTCGCACGAACCCGCAGGAGAACGACCATGTCGCGCCGCCCCAGCCGCGAACGGAGCCTGCCGCGCACCGAAGCCGAGGATTTCTTCCGGGACCAGGGTGCACGCTCGCCCGTCGGACCGTTCCTGTGGTCGATGGCGATCCTGAACGTGGCATCGGCGATCGTCTCGCTCGCCACGCAATAGGGCCGCCGCGGGCCGGTCCCATGCGGGCGCCGGCCCGGGCAGGGCGGTGAGCGCCTTGCGCGATGCAGGGAAGGATCCGGGCCGGCCCGTCAGGACTTGGCCAGGAACTCCACCTTGATGCCCGCCTTCACCATCTGGGCCAGCGCCTCCGCGTCCCAGTTGGTGAGGCGCACGCACCCGTGCGAGGCGGTCTTGCCGATCTTGGCGGGCTCCGGCGTGCCGTGGATGCCGTAACCGTCCTTCGAGAGGTCGATCCAGGTCGAGCCGACCGGGTTGTTGGGACCGGGCTTGATCTTGAACGGCTTGTCGGACTTCACGCCCTCGAACTTGTATTCGGGGTTGTAGGTGTAGTCCGGGTTCTTCGCGACCGCCTTGACCTCGAGCGTGCCGCTCGGCGCGGGGCGCGAGGCGCTCCCGATGGTCGCGGGATAGACCGCGATCAGCTTGTCGTCGTCGCCGTAGGCGCGAAGCTGCTTCTCGGCCTTGTCGACCTCGATGCGTTTCACCGTCCGGGCGCGGGCCTCCGCGCCGCCGGCCTTCACGTTGGCGACCGTGATGGCGGTGCCCGCCTTGGCGAAATCCTTGCCCGGGTTGAGCTCCTTGAGGAAGTCCTCGTCCATGTGGAAACGCTCGGCGAGGAGTTCCACCGGGTCGCGGTAGGCGAGGCGATCGAGCTTCGCCTGTTCCTCGAGCCCGTCCGGGATCTCCTTGGCGAAGGGGCCCTTCACGTCCTCGTCCGTGATCGTGTACTCGGTCAGGACCGGGTCGCTCGCCTCCCTGGCGGCCTCGGCGAGCTTCGCGAGCGTCGCCTCGTCGATCCCCTTGCCCTTGCCGTCGAGCCCGTGGGCCTTGCGGAAGGCCTCCAGCGCGTTGTCGACGTTCTCGCCGCCGCGGCCGTCGATGACGCCGGGCGAGAAGCGGGCGCGGTCCAGGAGGATCTGGACCTTGGCGGCGAGCGCCCGGGAGCCGGCCTTGTCGGAGGCTTTCGCCTCCTTGACGGCTTCCGGCTTGAGCGCCTGCGCGTGCGCGGCGCCGGCCGGCAGGGCGAGGCAGAGGACGGCACCGAACCACATCGACCACTTCATGACGCACCTCCGGGCCGACGCCGCGGCTCGACCGACACAACGGATCCGAACCGGCGCGAAGGCGCGATTCGTGAGCCCAACTCCGCAGGCGCCCCGCTTGTTTCAACCGGCCGCCCGGGGCTTCCGGCCGCGGGCGGCACGGCTTACATCGGAACGGGTCGGGAGGACCGGGCGGCGAACGGCCCCGGTCCGCCGCTCCAGGGGGTTTGAGAGGGATGTTCGACCAGCGCCGCCGGATCATGGATCTCGAACGCGAGATCGAGCGGCTCTCGCTCTCGGCGGAGCGCTGCCGCAAGATCATGGTGGTCTCGAAGGTCGCGGCGGCGGGCGGCGCGGCGATCCTGCTGTGCCTGGCGCTCGGGATCCTGCGCTTCCAGGCGGGCGCCTTCCTGGCCTCGCTGACTGCGGTGCTGGCCGGGCTCTCGCTCCTCGGCACCCATTCCAGCACCCTGGACGAAATGGTCGCGGCGCTGAAGGAATGCGAGGCCGAGCGCAGCCGCATCATCGACGGGCTCGGCCTGCAGGTGGCCGAGACCAACTGAGCGCCCCGCTGCCGGGCTCGGGCGAGGCGGGCAATCCGCGCGCCCCGTTGGGGCGCGGGCGAAACCGCCCTAGGATCCCCCCATGCCGCACAAAGCCGTCATCGCTCCGCGCTTCGGTCTCGACCATCTCGCCGTCGCGGAACGGCCGACGCCGGAGCCCGGCCACGGCGAGGTGCGCGTCCGGGTGCGGGCGGTCAGCCTCAACCGGCGCGACGCGCTCCTCGTCCAGGGGGTCTACAACCCGCGCCAGCGCCTCCCCGTCGTACCCTGCTCGGACGCGAGCGGCACGGTCGAGGCGGTGGGCGCCGGCGTCGCGCGCCTCAAACCCGGCGACCGGGTGGTGGCGCATTTCTTCACCGGCTGGATCGCCGGCGAGCCCACGAGCGAGAAGCTCGCGACGGCGCTCGGCGGCGCGGGCGGCGACGGGACGCTGCAGGAGGCGGTGGTCCTGCCCGAGCAGGCGCTGCTGCCGATCCCCGATTCCATGAGCTTCGAGGCCGCCTCCACCCTCCCCTGCGCGGCCCTCACCGCTTGGTCGGCCCTGCGCGACGCGAGGCCCGGCGACACCGTGCTCGTGCAGGGCACCGGCGGGGTCTCGATCTTCGCGCTCCAGTTCGCCCGGCTCGCCGGGGCCCGCGTCATCGCCACGACCTCGTCCGAGGACAAGGCGGAGCGCCTGCGCGCCCTAGGGGCCGCGGCGGTGCTGAACTACCGCACCGATCCCGATTGGGGCCGCCATGCGCGCGAGGCCGCGGGCGGGCGCCTCGACCTCGTCGTCGACGTCGGCGGCGCCACGACGCTCGACACGTCGCTGCGCGCGGTGCGGCCCGGCGGGACGATCGCGCTCGTCGGCGTGCTCGGCGGCGCGGCCGCGACGATCACCCTGCCGCTCGCCGTCATGCGCCAGGTGCGGCTCCAGGGGATCACCTGCGGCGACCGCGAGGCCTTCGAGGCGATGCTGCGGGGGATCGATCGCCACGGCGTCGAGCCGGTGATCAGCCACACCTTCGCTTTCGACGAATCTCCCCTCGCCTTCCGGGCCATGGAGGAGGGCAGCCATTTCGGCAAGATCGTCATCCGGCTCTGACGCGAAGACCCTGGGACCCGCACCGTCATCCGGCTCCGCACGCAAAGCCCCTGCGAACCGCACGTCGTCCGATCCGTCTTCGAGCGCGAGGATTCCATGAACCGCATCGTCACCCTGCCCGGCGGCGAGACCGTGCCGGCGCTTGGCCAGGGCACCTGGCAGATGGCCGAGCAGGCGAGCCGGCGAGCTGACGAGATTGCGTCGCTCCGACTCGGTCTCGACCTCGGCCTGAGCCTCGTCGACACCGCCGAGATGTACGGCGAGGGCGCCGCGGAGGCGCTCGTCGCGGAGGCGATCTCAGGGAGGCGCGACGAGGTCTTCCTCGTCAGCAAGGTCTATCCCCACAACGCCAGCCGCAGCGGCGTCGTCCAGGCCTGCGAGCGCTCGCTGAAGCGGCTCCGGACCGACCGGCTCGACCTCTATCTGCTGCACTGGCGCGGCGGCGTTCCGCTGTCCGAGACGGTTGCGGGGTTCGAGGCGCTGCTCCGCGCCGGCAAGATCCGGCACTGGGGCGTGAGCAACCTCGACACCGACGACATGGAGGAACTGGCCGCGGTGCCGGACGGGGCGCGTTGCGCGACGAACCAGGTGCTCTACAACGTGATGCGCCGCGGCCCCGAATTCGACCTCTTACCCTGGATGGCGGCGCGCGCCCTGCCGCTCATGGCCTACAGCCCGGTCGAGCAGGGCCGGCTGCCGCGTTCGGGGGCCCTGCACGACATCGCGCGCCGGCACGGGGCGAGCCCGTTCCAGGTCGCGCTCGCCTGGCTGCTGCGCCGCCCCGACGTGACCGCGATCCCGAAGGCCGGGCGTCCCGACCACGTGCGCGACAATCACCGGGCGCTGGCGCTCGCGCTGGATGACGAGGATCTCGCGGCGATCGACGCCGCGTTCCCGCCGCCGAAGCGCAGGCGTCCGCTCGAAATGCTCTGAACGCGGGAGAATTTGCGCGAACCGTCAGCCCTGCCCCGGCAACCGCACGGCACCGTCGCGGAATCAGTCCTGCTCCAGCGGCCGCATCACGTCGTAGAGCGCGCGCTTGGCCTCGAAGCCGATGCCCGGCACGTCCGGCATGGCGACGCGGCTGTCCCGCACCGGCACGTCGTCGGCAAAGCCCCCGAACGGCGCGAACACGTCCGGATAGCTCTCGTTGCCGCCCAGCCCCAAACCCACCGCGATGTTGAGCGCGAACTGGTGCCCGCCATGGGGCACGCAGCGCCGCGGCGACCAGCCGTGCGCGAGCATCATCTCGCGGGTGCGCAGGTACTCGACGAGCCCGTAGGAGAGCGCGGGGTCGAACTGCAGGATGTCGCGGTCGGGGCGCAGGCCGCCGTGGCGGATGAGGTTGCGGGCGTCCTGCATCGAGAACAGGTTCTCGCCCGTGGCGAGCGTCGGCCGGTAGACGGTGGCGAGCGCGGCATGCGCGAGGTAGTCGAGCGGATCGAGCGGCTCCTCGTACCAGCGCAGGCCGTAGGGAGCGACGGCGTGGCCGAACTCGATCGCCTCCTCCAGCGAGAAGCGCCCGTTCACGTCGACGCAGAGCCGGCTGCCGTCGTGGCCCAGCACGGCGAGCACCGCCTCGATGCGCTCGATGTCGTCGCGCAAGGGGACGAGCCCGACCTTCATCTTCACGGTGGAATACCCGCGGTCGAGATAGGAGCGCATCTCGTCCTGGAGTTCGGCCACGCCCTTGCCGGGATAATAGTAGCCGCCCGCGGCGTAGACCCAGGCGGTCTCATCGGCCTGCCCGCCGTTGTAGCGGTCGGCGAGCAGCCGCCAGAGCGGCACCCCGTGGGCTTTGGCGAGCGCGTCCCACAGCGCCATGTCGATCACGCCCATGGCGACCGAGCGCTCGCCGTGGCCGCCGGGCTTCTCGTTGCGCATGCACAGGGCCCAGGCCTTGTGGGGATCGATGAAGCCGTCCTCGCCCTGGATCTCCTCGGGCTTGGCGGCGAGGAGGCGCGGGATGAAGCGCTCGCGCAGGAGCCCCTGCGGCGCGTAGCGGCCGTTCGAATTGAAGCCGAAGCCGACCACCGGGCGCCCGTCGACCACGCGGTCGGTCACGATCGCGAGCACGCTCGCGGTCATGGCCGAGAAGTCGATATAGGCGTTGGCGATCTCGGACCGGATCGGCGCGACGATGTCGCGGACGGCTACGATGCGCATGGCGGCTCCGTGTGCTGCGATGGACGGGACATCGCGCCGGAGCCGGCGGCGTCAAGGTCTCTCCACGCCCGCCGTGTTCAGGGATCCGGGGACCGGCGCCGCGGCGGCTGCGACACCGGCGCACGAGGGGAGCGTGCGCCCGGGGTTTCCCGGCACATCCGTTGCTTGTAAGCTTGACGGTAGACCCGGGAGCGTGGACGGGTATCCATGAGCTTCTACGAGACGGCCGCCCTGTACGGACTGATCGCGCTCGGCGTGTATGCCTGCGTCTGGGTCGTGCTGCGCGTTCTGCGCGGGCCGCAGGGCTGAGCCGGGGCCGCCCCGGACCGCGAACCCGACAGGCGAGCGCGGCGCGGATCGCGACGCCGCACCCTGCGCAAAGGCCGCCCGGTCAGCCCGAGCGGCCCTTGGTCGGATATCCCGGTCGCGGCGGACCCGGTCGGGTTCGCGCCCGGCGACTTCGAGGCGTCAGGCCGGCAGGGGCCGGGCCCGGCGCGATCCGCCGATCATTCGGTGACTTCGAGGCGCTTGAGCTGCCAGGCCGAGCGGCCGTAATAGGTCTGGCTCTTCAGCTCCGGCTTGCTGTCGTACGGGTAGACGATGAAGAGCGGCCCCTTGTCCCGCACCGGCATGTACTCGCCGTCGCGCTTGAGGGCGAGGATCACCCCGAACTTGGCGAAGTCCTCCATCGGGATCTGCGTGACGTAGTCGTTGAGGGCGAGCGCCTTCACGGTCTTGCCCTTGGCGCCGACGAGTTCCATCACCTTGGCCATGGAGACGCCCTCGAAGGTCACCTGCCCCTTGTGCCAGGGCGTGGTGGTCGTGATCGTCTCCATGCCGAGGCTTTCCAGCATCTCGCGGTCGAACACGGCGGCGCCGTCCTTGTTGGTGGTGGAGATGCTGCCGGCGATCTCGAGGATCGGCCGGTCCTTGGGCACCGCGAGGCCGGCGGCCCCCGCGAGCGCAACGCTCCCGATCAGGGCGAAGAGGCCCGCCAGGGCCGCTGCAAATACCTTCATGTCATCCCTCCAGACCCGTCAGCGCGGCACAGACCGCGGCGCGGCTCGTCCCATTCCACTCGGATGCCGGGCGCTCGATCCCGCTCCGGCGGCGTCCGCGCAAGGTCGGACGCCGGGATACGATAGAGCCGTCCCGACGCGTGCCCAACCCCGGCGGATGGACTAAGCCTCGGGCCCATATGGGAAATAGGCCGCGCTGCATCCTCCGGTCCGACCGCAGCGGCGATGCGCATGCGGCCGGATCAACGCGGAGGATGCCACGCGGCCGTTAAGGGAGGCTTACGAGGAACTCGCGTCGCTCCCGCTCGAGGGACACCTGTGAGGAACTCGCGTCGCACCTGCTCGAGGTCGCCCTCGCTTCAGGGAAGCTTACGAGGAGCTCGCGTCGCCCTCGCCGCGGCGACGACGGCCACCGCCGCGGCGGCCGCCGCGGCCCTTGCGCCCGCCGTCCGAGGAGGTGTCGGGCAGCATGTTGAGCACCGCGCCGGTCGCCATGGTGGCGAGCGCGCCGGCGGCGGTCTCGGCCATGTCGACCACCGCGGCCGTGATGTCGGAGCCCGCCTCCGCGGCCCCGGTAGCCACGTCCGCTCCGACCTCGACCGCGGTCGCGACCGTGTCGGCGCCGGTCCGGGTGGCGGCGTTCACGGCACCCCGGATCTGCGCGGCGGTGCGGTCGCGCCGCAGCACCTCGGCGGCAGCCTCGAGCACCTCCGCGAGGATGTCGCGGCCGGGTTGCGAGGCGATCAGCGCGCCGACGCTCGCGGCCCAGGTATCGGGCTCGCGCCGACGGCGCCCGCCCTGTCCGCGCGCGGCGGCCTTGCGTCCGCCGGCCCGGCCCTTGGCGCCCGCCGCGGCTTTCCGTGCCGTGCGCTTCTCGGCGCCGCGCGTGGACGCCGCCGTCTTCCGCGCACCCGTACGGGCGCTGCGCTTTTCGGCGCCCGCGCGAGCGGCACGCTTTTCGGCACCGGCGCGCGCGGTGCGCTTTTCGGCCGTGCTCGTGGATGCGGCCTTCTTGGCGCCGGCCTTGCGCGCGGCGCCGCCGCGCCCGGCTGCGCCGGTACGGCCCTTCGACGATGTGGTTCTCGGTGTTCTCGCCATGCTGGTTCTCCCGCTGGACGCTGCTACAGCTAAGACCGCCGCATCGCGGAACAAGACGCCGGGTTGCGGGAATCGCTGCCCGTGCTGCCGAAATGCACGAAAAAGCGCCCGATGCGGTCGCATCGGACGCTTTTCGATGGGCTGGAGAACGGCGCCTCCCGTCAGGGGCGCGCCGTTCCGAACGCGGTCAGCGATCCGTGCGCTTCGTTCCGGTGCCGGAGATCCGGTTGCCGCGCTCGTCCTCGATCTCCACCTTCGTGCTGCGCACGGTGTCGGAAATCGTTTCGGTGCGCTGCTCGACGTCCTTGCGCACGACCAGCTCTTCCTTCACGCGCGCTTCCTTGGCGACCACCGCTTCCTCGGAGCGCTCCTCCATCTCGATGGTGCGCTCCTCGAAGAGACCGTCCTTGCCGACGGTGCCGGCGCGCATCGTGCCCTCGGCCGGGCGGCGCTCCACATGGACGCGCTCCTCGCGCAGGGACACCTGCTCCTGCACGGGACGCTCGATCACGTGCGAATGGATGCGCACGCGCCCGCCGCTCGTCTCGCGCTTGCCGACGTGCAGTTCCTCTTCCGCGATCGGGATCACCTGATCGCCCGTGCGGCGCGACGTGTCGGTCATGCTGCTCGACGAACCCGTCCCGGAGCCCATCATGCCGGTCGTCATGCCGGTGGTGGTCGATCCCGCGGCGCCGATCGCGCCGGCGTCGTGGCCCATCCAACCCTCGGAGCGCCACGTGCTCTGATGCTCGTCGAGGTCGAGCGTGTCGTTGCCGTCGAGGATGCGGATCACCGCGTCGACCTCGTCGTCGTCGCAGCGCACCGCGACGAGCGAATGGCCGCGGCGGACGCCCTCCGAGAAGGCATGCGCGTCGCCGGCCGGCACGCCGTTGCGCATCAGGAAGCCCGACACGCGGTCGTGCGATGCGCCTTCGGTCCCGTCGCCGAAGTCCGACGTCCCGTCCCAGAAGCGGTTCGACCCGCCTTCGGTGAACAGGCAGATCTTGCCGTTGGCGATGCCGGAATCCTCGAGACGCCGGACGATCGACGACGCCTGGCTCTCGCTGCCGAACAATGAGGTGACGGTCTTGGCCATGAACAATGCCTCCATGGGGCCGCGCCGGTGCGGCGGGCCCGATTGGTTGGGGTGGTACGCAAAAGTCAGCACCGGCCGTCGCGGGACATGCGCGCGAGAAGCCGGAACGCTGGAAAACCAATCGCGATCCGGACGGTTCGTTCCCGGGTTGCGGTCGAGAACACGCTCAAATTACGATTGGCCGGCTTCACGATCTTCGTCGGAAGGGACCCGTTCGACTTCGACGCGGTGCTTGCGAAGCTCGACGGGAATTTCGACGTTGTCGGTCTGTGTATTGCGTCTTATGTGAAGCTCTTCTTTGAGAACCAGGCGCTTCTCGACGACGAGAACCTCTTCCACCACCGGGACGATCGTGACCCCGTTCTCGGTGCGGATCTCGGGCATGCGGTCGATCGGCCGGTCGACCGGCACGCGGATGACCTCGACGCTCTCGGTCGCCAGCGCCGCGCGGACCGTCTCGGTCTCCAGTTCGACGCGCGTGTGCACGCGGACCCGGCCGGTCACGGTCTCGCGCTTGTCGAGGCGCACCACTTCCTCGGCGATCGGGATGATCTCCTCGGCGCCTGCTCCCTGCACGCGAGAGGCATCGATGATCTCCTCGGAGCCTGCTCCATGCACGCGAGAGGCATTGATGATCTCCTCGGCGCCTGCTCCGCGCACGTGCAACGCATCCTCGACGACAGGGACGCCGGCGTTGTCTGCCGGATCGCGGGCGCCCGGCGCGTCGACGGTCCCGGTGTCCCGCTCCGGTCCGGTCGCGGGGAGCGGAGAAAATGGATTGCGCATGGGTTGCCTTCCGAATGGGAGCGAACGCGGGGACGTCCGCGCGGCCCTGCTACAGGCTGTGCGGACGAGAGGACGGGATCGTGGGACGCCCGGCCCTGTCCGCAGGGTTCCCGCGGACGGTCGGCGGCCGGAATCTACCAGTGGCGCATTTCGTCGTCGGTCGGCAGGCGCCCTTCCGGCGTGAGCCTGTCGACCACGTCCGGCAGGGTCTGCGAGAGCTCGGAGAGCAGCTCGTCGCGCGGCATGCCGGTCTGCTGCTGCAATTGATCGATGGTGTCGGGACCGAGCGCATCGAAGAGCTGGTTCGGCGCGATCGGGCGATTGTCGCCGCGGTCGACCCAGGACTGCGCGATGTCGCCGTGCCCGGATTGCTGGAAGGCGCCGAGGAGCCCGCCGAGCCCGCCCCCGAACAGGCCGCCGCCCATGCCCATGCCGTCCCGGCTGCCGCCGAGCATGCCGCCGAGGCCGCCGCCCGTGCTGCCGCCCATGGCGCCGCCGAGGAGCCCGCCGAGGCCGCCGCCGCGTCCGCCCATCGCCTTGGCGGCGAGGAGCGCCATCAGCGCCATCATGAGCGGAGAGGTGCCGCCGCGGCTGCCGCCGCCCAAACCTCCACCCATGCCTCCACCGAGGCCGCCGCCCAAGCCGCCGCCCAAGCCGCCGCCCAAGCCGCCGCCCATGCGGGAGCCGAGCACGCCGCCGATCACCTGATCAAGCAGTCCCATGGTTTTCGTCCTTCATGACGGTTCGTGAATGAAGGTAACCCCCCGGGCTGCTCTTGGTTGCAGATGCACCGATCCGGGCGCGGGGACCGCAGCCGGTCCGCAAGCGGGACGGCGCGGCGAAGCGGTGCCCCTGACCGCCGCCCCGACGGGTCAGGCCGAGCGGACTAGGCCATCAGCCCCGGTTGGGGATGCCGTAACGGCAGGCTACCTTCCCGATTCGTTGGGGCGGGCGCTGTTTCGAAATGACTGGTGACTTATGCCGATCTTCCAATTTCACGTCCGCGATCCGCATGGATTGATCGTCGACGACGAAGGTATCGATCTTCCCGATCTTGCTGCGGTTCTCCGCGAGGCGCTGGCAAGTTCGGATGAGTTCTTGGCCGAAGCCGCCGCGCCGACCGACATGCTGTTCGAGGTGACCGACGAGGCGGACCGCGTCGTCCTCGTGCTCCCGATCCGGGATCACGGCGCCGTCATCTTCCCCGCGCCGCCCGGCACCGTCGACGCCCGGCGGTACGGCCGCCACCGGACCTGCGCCGCGCATCGCTGAGCGGGCGTCGGCGCCGGACCTCTGAATCGATCCTGCAACTCGTGCGTTCTCTCCACGGCCCGCCCTGACGGTCACGACCGCCGGGGGCGGGCGGCTGCACCCGAATCCGGAGCAGGAACGCCTTGCACAGGCTCCGGACGCGGCGCAGCATGGGTGGCGCCCGCCGGCGGCGCGGCTGTTGAGTTTCGGTGAGCGGGATGCATGGTGCCTCGTAAGCTCTGGCGGGTCGCAGCCGCGCCACGGTCGATCCGCTGGCATCTGGGCGCGCTGTGCCTCCTGCTGATCCTGCCCGCCACCGTCTTCTTCGGGCTGCTGCTCTGGCAATACGCGGCGAGCGAGCGCAACCGCCTGGTCCAGGAGGGGCTGGCCCTGGCGCGCAACCTGTCGGAGGCGGTCGAGCAGGATCTCGCCTCGCTCGTCGGCACGGCCCGCCTCGCCGCGTCCGCGCCGCGCCTTCAGGCCGGCGACATCGACACCTCGGGCGTCGGCGCCCGGGGGATCGGCCGCGCGCTCGGGGTCGATTTCGTGATCCGCGACCCGTCGGGGCGCCAGCTCATGAACACCGGGCTCGACCCGAGCCCGGCGGGCGGGCGGGACATGCCGAACCGGACGCTGCCGGTCGACGACGTGATCCGGGAAACGCGGGAGCCGGCCGTCTCCGACCTGTTCCGGACCGCGGCCGACGGCCGGCTCGCGGTCGCCGTCGTGGCGCCGGTGCTGCGGCCGGGCACGCGCGAGATCCTCTATTTCATCGACCTCGTGACGCCGCCCGAGCGGCTGCGGGACATCATGCTGAAGCAGCCCCTGCCGCAGGGCATCGTCGTGACCCTTGTCGACAGCCGGGGCCGGGTGATTGCGCGCAGCCGCGCCCACGAGCGGTTCGTGGGCGTGGAGGCGCGGGACTTCATGGCCGCGGTCCGGGGACCGGCCGGCCATTACGAGGGCCGGTCGCTCGATGGGGTGCCGCTCCTGGTCTACTACGTCCGCCTCACCGGATCGAACTGGATGATCGCGGTCGGGGTCGAGCAGCAGACCCTGGACGCGCCGATCTGGCGCCTGGTCGCCCAGCTTCTCGCCATGGGAGCGGTGCTCGCCTTCCTCTCGGCGATCCTCGCCTATCTGTTCGGGCGGCGCATCTCGGCCGCGCTGGAGCGGCTCTCGGTGAGCGCGGCGGCGCTCGGGCGCGGCGGCCTCGCCTTCCCGATCCGCAGTCCGATCACGGAGGTCAACGAGGTCAGCGAGACGCTCATCGAGGCCTCCGGCGAGCGCAAGCGCCACGAGCAGAGCCAGGCCCTCATGGTGCGCGAGCTGCATCACCGGGTGAAGAACACGCTCGCGACCGTGCAGGCGGTGGTGAGCGCGAGCGCGCGCAACGCGCGCAGCATCGACGAGCTGCGCGACACCGTGACGGAACGCATCGTGTCGCTCGCGCGCACCCACACGCTCCTCGTCAACAACGACTGGGGCGGGGCGCCCCTGCGGGCGATCCTCGAGGCGGAGCTGACGCCCTACGACGACCCGGAGCGCCCGCGCGTGCGGCTCGAGGGCGAGGACGTCCACGTGCCCGACGACATCGCGCTCGCGGTCGGGATGACGGCGCACGAATTCACCACCAACGCGGCCAAGTACGGCGCCCTGTCGGCCCCGGGCGGCATCCTGCTGGTGCGCTGGCGAGTCGAAGGCGGGGCCGAGCGGCGCAGCCTCGTGCTCGACTGGCAGGAGAGCGGCGGCCCGCCCGTGGCGGCGCCGAGCCGCCGGGGCTTCGGCTCGCAGCTCATCGAGCGCGTGGTCACGCGCCAGCTCCAGGGCGAGGTCCAGATCGACTTCGCGCCGGACGGGCTGAAGGCCCGCCTCTCGTTCCCGCTCTCCGGCAGCAAGGCTCCCGAGCCAGCACCGCCGGGCTAGACGCCTCGGGTCCGCTCGCGCTCAAGCGAAACCGCATGAAAAAGGGGAGAGGACGTGGCCCTCTCCCCGAAGCGACATGGGAATCGTGGGACCGGCGCCCTATTCGGCGAGGGCTGGCTTTGTGGCTTTGTTCTTGCCCTTGACGGCGTCGAGGGCGAGCGAGATCAGCGGCCAGAACAGCATCACGAGCGCCAGCGTCACGATCGTTCCCACAAGGCCGTTCGACCAGAAGATCCGCATGTCGCCCCCCGACAGGAGCATCGCCTGACGGAACGAGCTCTCCGCCATGTCCCCCAGAACCAGCGCCAGAACCAGAGGCGCCAGCGGATAGTTCAGCTTCTTGAACAGGTACCCGATCACCCCGAACACCAGCATCACCGCGATGTCCATGAACGCGTTGTGCACCGTGTAGGCGCCCACCGCGCAGATCACCAGGATGATCGGCGCGATGATGCTGAACGGGATCCGCAGGATCGAGGCGAACAGCGGCACCGTCGTGAGCACCACGATCAGACCCGCGATGTTGCCGAGATAGATGCTCGCGATCAGGCCCCACACGAAGTCCTTCTGCTCCACGAACAGAAGCGGACCCGGCTGCAGGCCCCAGATCAGCAGCCCCCCCAGCAGCACCGCCGCCGTGGGCGAGCCCGGGATGCCCAAGGTCAGCATCGGCAGCAGCGCCGAGGTGCCGGCGGCGTGCGCGGCGGTCTCGGGCGCGAACACCCCCTCGACCTCGCCGGTGCCGAAGCGCGGCCCGTTCTTCGAGAAGCGCTTGGCCAGCCCGTAGCTCATGAACGAGGCGGGCGTGGCTCCGCCCGGCGTGATCCCCATCCAGCAGCCCACGATCGAGCCGCGGATGGCGGTCACCCAGTACTGCGGCAGGCTCTTCCAGGTGTCGATCACCACCCGCATGTTGATCTTGGCCGACTTGCCCTTGAAGGCCAGCCCCTCCTCCATGGTGAGCAGGATCTCGCCCACCCCGAACAGCCCGATCACCGCCACCAGGAAGTCGAAGCCGCGCAAAAGCTCCATGGAGCCGAAGGTCATGCGAAGCTGCCCCGTGACGGTATCGAGCCCCACCGCGGCGAGCGCGAAGCCCAGCATCATGGCGGCGATCACCTTCAGGGCCGATTCCTTGCCCATGCCCACGAAGCTGCAGAAGGTGAGGAGGTAGACGGCGAAGAACTCGGCCGGTCCGAACTGCAGGGCGAAGCGCGCGATGACCGGGGCCAGGAAGGTGAGGAGGAGGGTGGCCACGAAGGCGCCGAAGAAGGAGCCCGTGAAGGCGGCGGTCAGCGCCTCTCCGGCCTTGCCCTTCTGGGCCATGGGGTAGCCGTCGAAGGTGGTGGCGACGGACCAGGGCTCTCCGGGGATGTTGAACAGGACCGAGGTGATGGCGCCGCCGAACAGCGCTCCCCAGTAGATGGAGGAGAGCATGATGATGGCGGACGTCGGCGACATGCTGAAGGTGAGGGGCAGGAGGATGGCGACGCCGTTGGCGCCGCCCAGCCCCGGCAGGACGCCGATGAGGACGCCGAGGAAGATGCCGACGAACATGTAGACGATGTTCATGGGGTCGGCGAGGATGCCGAAGCCATGGATGAGGGAGACGAGGGCGTCCAAGGGTTCCTCCGGCGGATGGGGCGCCGCCGCTCGTGGGCGGGCTGCCTGTCGTGCTCTTGTCGGCACGCGTGTTCAGGTGTCTCGGGTGTTCAGGTGTTCAGGTGTCAGGTGTCGGGTGGTTCGGCTCCCGCGGGCGTCGGTGCGCGGGCCGCAGGCGAACGGATGAGCCGGAGGGCCTGCGGCGCTCCGGCGGGGCTCAGTAGCCGAGCGCGGTCTCGACGGGCCCCTTGGGGAGGGGCACGAGGAACCAGATCTCGAACAGGACGAAGAGGAAGAGCGGCACCAGGATGGCGATGGGCAGGATGCGCACGAGCCGGTACTTGCCGAGCCATCCCATGAAGAAGGCGATGAAGATCGCGGCCGCGAGGTAGATCCCGATGACGGCGATCAGCCCGACGAAGAGGGTGGTGGGGACGAGAACCTGCAGGACCTGGCGGAGCTGGGAGCGGTCGACGAAGTTGGCGCGGGTGCGGGTTCTGGCGAGGAGGTGGACCAGGAAGTTGGCCGCGCTGGCCACGAACATGATGAGGCCGATGTAGAAGGGGAAGTAGCCGGCCTGGGGCCCGTCGGAGGCCCAGCGGGCGCCGATGCGCCAGTTGTCGACCATGATGACCAGGGCCAGCGCCACGAAGGCGCCCGACACCACGAGCTCCATCACCCGCGTCGAAACCGTCGATTCCGAGCCACTCACTTCATGGGACAAGGATCCCTCC